>Ga0302324_100003372_pt1 | contig 36124 bp, 32 predicted proteins | sample Palsa_T0_1_FD_201949 | JGI IMG/M metagenome (GOLD analysis project Ga0302324, IMG submission 201949) | Peat permafrost microbial communities from Stordalen Mire near Abisko, Sweden - Palsa_T0_1 | ecosystem: Environmental > Terrestrial > Soil > Palsa > Peat permafrost | place: Sweden: Abisko...
AGGTAACTTTCGATTTCCATCACCTGCGACCGCGAAAATCCTTCATCTTTAATCTTGTAAATCGCGTCATAGTCCGGCCGGTCAACGTACGCCGCGCCCGGAGTTGCAACCGGCGCGTCCGCCGCAGCCTGTTTCGCGGTTCTCTTCAAGCGCTTGTCCGCAATTGATACCGCGGGCCTGTCCGACGGCGCGGCTTGGGCCGCCGCCGGCGTCGAGGCCGGGGCCGGCGTCTGGGTCGAACTCTGCGCCAACGCGGGGAGCGCTATAGGAATCGTCACTGCTAGACACAACAAAATCATCACACCCAATCCAAGCTTTCGCACAATCGCCTCCAGGTTGCTATGCACTGTTCAAGAATTTTGAAGAGGTGCCCGACAGATACTACGCCTTCAGACGCGCCTGCCACATTCCTCGTTTCAAAGATTCACCCCACATGAGAATTCTCGAAGCAGAGACGCCCGTTTCGCCCTGGGCGTCCGTAAACGGTGGCCCGGAGTAAACGGGATGGCGGTCCCAGATGCTCTTAGGGCCGGGTCAATGTATACAGTTACACACAATAGATATTATATGTGTATACAGTTATATATTTAGATTAAAAGAGCATGATGTATTGACATTCTCATTTCAGCGTAATAGTATACACATACCCTCGAGCACGGAGAACATCCTATGAAATCCGAGTTTCGCGACTTGCGCCTTAACCAGCTCACCCAAACTCTCATTCCCTTTGAGGTCGCGCAGCTGCCCGTCCGCCCTTCCCGCGGATGGCTTCGCTCGATTCGCGAAGCCCTCGGCCTCACCCTCGAACAAGTGGGTCGCTCCATGGACCGCGCACGACAGGACGTACTGGCCTTTGAACGCGCCGAAGCGGAGGATCGCATTACCCTTCACAGTCTGAAGCGCGTGGCGGAAGCCATGGGTTGCCAAGTGGTTTATGCCGTCGTTCCCAAGTCTGGGACGCTGAAAGAGCTTGCCGAAAAACCGGCCCGCGCGGAGGCCGCCAAACGAATCCTGGCCGTCGAGCACAGCATGGCGCTCGAAGCGCAGGCGGTCGGCGGCGTCGAAGAACGAATCGAGCAGGAAACCCGGCGCATCCTGAAAAAATCATAAGCACCGGTGCGCCGGAAACCATGAACTGGCAACCAGGAAACACGCCCCTCAATCCCGGCGAGCAGGAAGGCCTGATCCCCAGCCTCGCCACGCAGGATGAGCTGAACCAATGGGAACGCGAAAATATTCTCGCCGCGCGCCGCTGGGCGTTCGCCAGGAGACAAATCGCGAAAGTCGATCCGCTCACCGAGTCCTACATCCGCGAACTGCATCGCCGCATGTTCAGCGAAACCTGGAAATGGGCTGGCGCCTACCGGCACAGCGAGAAAAATCTGGGCGTGCTCGCCCACGAGATACCCGAAAGAATAGCGGTCCTGCTCGGTGACATCAGGTATTGGATGGACCACAAAACTTACGGTGTGGACGAAATCGCCGTGCGCGGCCACCACGAACTCGCGGTCATCCATCCCTTCGCCAATGGCAATGGCCGCCACGGTCGCCTCTTCGCGGATCTTCTCGCGGTGAAGCTGGGACGCCCCGAATTTACCTGGGGCCGCCTAACGATGACGATGACCACGCCCGGCCTCGCGCGCGAGGCCTACCTCCAGGCGCTGCGCGCGGCGGACCATCGCGAAATTCGGGAACTACTCGAATTTTCGCGCTCGTAACCCGCGCCGTAGCCGGCACCTTCGATCGGGCGCGCAAAATTGATGCCGCCCCTCCCCTTCTCGTGCTATAGAATCCCGCGGCAAAAAAAATACGCCGAGGAGAGCGCCGTGAAAATCAGGTGCACCGTATTCTGCGCAGTCACGCTTCTGCTCGCGGCCGGGGCTGCGACAAACGCGCTGCAATCCTCGCCAAAACAAAAGACCACCGGCGACAGCGCCTTCCCGCCCGAAATGCAGAATTCCTTAAACGCCGCCATCGCCAAGGAACTCGCGGCGTTTGGCGGCAACACCCCCGTCCCGGGCGCCGTCGTCGCCATCTGGGCGCCCGGCAAAGGCACATTCCTAAAAGCCGCCGGCGATTCGAATATCGCCCCGAAGACGCCCATGGCGCTCGATGACAAATTCCGTATCGGCAGCAACACCAAGACTTTCGTCATCACCGTGCTGCTGCAGCTCGTCGATGAAAAGAAACTCGGCCTTGACGATCCACTCAGCAAATTCGACATCGGCGTAAAGGTTCCCAACGCCGAAAATATCACCGTGCGCGAGTTGTGCCAGATGCGCAGCGGCCTGCTCGACGCCTACAATGCCCCGCAGTACGACAAAGTGGATTTCACCGTGAAAACCACCTTCACGCCGCAGCAGATGATCGCCACCGCCGTAGCCAATCCTCCGCTCTTCGCGCCCGGCGCGAAATGGAATTACAGCAACACGAACTACCTGATCCTCGGGCTAATCGTCGAAACCGTCACCCACCACAAAATTCAGGACGAAATCAGCAATCGCCTGCTCCTCCCGCTCGGCCTGCGCAACACCAGCTTCCCCATCGAAAATCCCGAGATGCCGCTTCCCTTTACTCACGGCTTTGGCCTTGACCCGAAAAAAGATTGGACCGACGTCACCGTGCAGCTCTCGCCCACAATTTCCTGGGCCGCCGGCGCGATGATCTCCGACCTGCCCGACATGAAAAAATGGGTGAAGGCCTACGTCACCGGAACAACGAACAGCACTACCACCCAGAAAGAACGCCTGGCCTGCCTGCCCACCGGCGGCTACCAATTATCTTTCGGCCTCGGCGTCGGCTGCTCCAACGGCTGGTACGGCTACACGGGCGGCATCCCCGGCTACAACACCGCTGCGTATTATTTTCCAGCGCAGGGCGCCACGATCATCGCCTTCGTCAATTCGCAGCAGGAAAAACCCGCGCCAGGCGTGGCCAACGCGATCGTCCGCGACCTCGCGCAAATTCTCTACCCCGCGAACGTCCCATTCCCGGCGGATCCCCACGCCCCAGTCAAATAGAGGGAGAGATTCCGCAAGGCGGCGGAGACAGGCCCACCAGTCCAGGTAATCGATAAGCCCAGAACGAGCGATCCCGCCTAGCACAAATGGAGGCCAAAGGTTATCATCTCGTCCCGTGCACAGAGTATTCCAGATCGCGGCACTCGGTTTCTCCTTTCTTACGCTGTCGGCGGCGATAGCCTCGGCACAGAACGCAAAGCCTTCCTCTGCTCCGAATCCGCTCGATCAGATTTCCCCGCAGCCTTCCGGTGAGAATTCAACCGCGCCATCGAAACCGATCGAGACGTCGCGGGAGCCTTATGTCTATGAAACCGTACGCGGCTTTATGCGCTATGAAAACGATGGTACCGGATCGCTCGAGATCAAGGCACGCATCAAAGTTCAATCCGCTACCGGCGTGGAGAGAATTGGCCAATTGGTTTTCGATTTCAACAGCGCCAACGAACGCCTCGATGTCGTCAGCGTTCGCGTCGTCAAGCCGGACGGTAAAATCGTCGTGACCGGCTCTGACTCCGTACAGGACTTGAGCGCGCCGGTCGCGCTGCGGGCGCCGATGTACAGCGACGCGCGCCAAAAACACGTTACCGTCTCGGACCTTTCCGCGGGCGATACGCTTGAATACGACGTGTTGACCACAACCTTCAAACCTCTGACTCCTGGACAATTCTGGCAATCCTGGAAGTTCATCAACGACGCACCGAGCCTCGATGAGCAGGTTGAACTCAGTATTCCAAAAGGGCGCGCGTTAAAGATGAAAAGCCCTCCGGACGTAACGCCCACCAGTCGAACCGAGGGCGACCGGCAACTCTATTTTTGGAAAACAACCACCGACCACGCCGCCGATGTGGTCATTCCGGGATTTGATGCCGGTAACAGTTTTAATCCGACCATTTTGTTGCAGGGGCCCAAACCCGCTCCTTATCGCCAAGCCTCGTTCACCACTTTTGAAAACTGGAGTCAGGTGGGACTCTGGTACTCGGAGCTCGAACGCGACCGCCGCGTGCCCACAGCTGAGTTGAAGACCCAGGCCGACGAAATCACCAAAGACGCCAAGACCGATATCGAGAAGGCTCAAGCTTTGTATCAATACGTCACCCGGAATATCCGCTATGTGAGTCTTTCGTTCGGGGTGGGCAGATACCAGCCGCACTTTGCGGCCGAGGTGCTGACCAACAAATATGGCGATTGTAAGGACAAAGCAACGCTCCTGGACGCCCTGCTCGAAGCGGAAGGCATTCACAGCTCCACGGCGCTCATCAACAGCAAGTTTGAGATTGATCCGGACGTGCCGGTTCCCTCGCAATTCGATCACGCCATTTCATTTGTCTCGGTCGGCGGCAAGGACATCTGGCTCGATTCGACTGCCCAAGTCGCGCCCTTCGAATATCTGCTCCCGCAACTGCGCGGCAAAGATGCTTTGGTTGTGCTATCCCCGCGGCAGGCGGAGCTACGCGAAACGCCCAAGAATCTTCCGTTCCCGAAATACTACCGTCTCGATGTCGACGGCACCGTAACGGAAAAGAAAATTGACGTGCAGATTGGCTTCGAGTCTCGGGGCGATGCTGAGGTTCTGGCCAGAGCGGCAATGCTGGCTCTGCCGCCCGCCAAGCTTGCCCAGCTAATGACGGCCGGCGCGAAGCAAAGCCACCCCGATGGCGACGCGGCGTTTACGGACCTGAAGGCCGGCGATCCCTTCGACACAACCAATCCCTACCGCATCGAGGTCCATGTGTCGGGCACTCGAACGAAATCCTCGAACGCCGCATCCACTTCGTCGTCGGCTCTCTTCTCCGATTCCGACGTGAAGAGTTTTCTGAAACCTGTTCTGCCCGAGATGGCGCTGCCCCACGAGGAGCTTGTTCTCTCCGGTCCCGAACAATTTGTCCTTAAAATCAAACTGACGGCCCCCGAAGGAAAAAATCTTCCGACTTTCCAGCCCGCCCACATCGTGAACGATTTCGCGGAATTCGACGCGCAGGGATCGAGCGACGGTCACGTTTTGTCCGTTGAGACGACTCTGAATATCAAGGCCTCCGAGATCCCGGCCAGTCGCATGACTGAGTACGGTGAGTTTCGAAACGATGTCGTGGCTAAACTCGTTCATTTCATGAAGGCGGCAAATCCGCCTGCAACCGATTCAACCACGGTGAAAACCAGAGAACTAACCCACCAAGTTCCCGAATCCCCAACCGACGAGGAAGAGGCTGCCCAGTTTTACGCTTCGGGCATGAAGGCCTTTAAGGAACGCGATTATCAGGAAGCGGTCGAGTTGCTGAAGCTTTCCGCGGCTCGCAATCCTCACGACGGCGCAGTTCTCAACCAGCTAGGGCGGTCTTACATGAATTTGAACCAAGTTTCACAAGCCATCCCCGAATTCCGCAAAGCGATTGAGGCTGATCCGGACTCGGGATCCGCTTACAACAACCTCGGATTCGCTTTGACGCGGGAACGAAAATACGATGAGGCCATTCCGCTATTCCGCAAACAGATCGAGATCAATCCGGGAGCTCTAAGTGCTCGTCAAAATCTGGGCCAGCTCTATTTGCAAACAAAAGAGTACGACAATGCAGCGACCGAACTCGAACTTGTCGCCCAGAAAGCTCCCAACAACGAAGTAGTTGCCACCTACCTCGGTACGGCCTACGCCATGTCGCACCAGCCCGAAAAAGCGATGAAGGCGTTCGAGCACGCCCTCGAACTCTCGCCTCGAGCCCCGACCCGAAATGATGTCGCCTATGGGATGGCCCAGGCGAACATGAATCTCGATCGTGCCGAATCTCTGGTCAGGTCGGCTATAAGCGAAGTCGGCGGCAAGACCAACACGATCGACCTGACTGCACTTTCCGATTCGGACGCCAGCCGGATGTGCGAGCTGGCCGAATATTGGGACACGCTGGGTTGGGTCAAATTTCAGGCCGGTGACCTCCGCCAGGCCGAGAAATATGTCGGTGCGGCATGGAGCCTATGTGAGTTGACTGATATTGGCGATCATCTCGGCCAAATCTACGAAAAGGATGGTCGGAAGGCCGCCGCGATCATCCAATACGAAGCGGCTCTTGGGAAGCAGTGGCCTGCGCCCGAGACGCGTGCGCGCCTCGCCGCCCTGTTGCCATCCGGCGCAAACCTGGACGCGGCAATTAGCGCGTCGAACACGACGCGTTCCGCTGACACGGCTATTCGATTCGAAAATTCTGGCCACGTTCAGGGCAGTGAAGGCGTATGGTTATTGCTGAAGCCCGGTCCGACCGTGAACGACGTCCGGTTCCTCGTTGGAAATGACGACCTGGCGAGCACGGCGTCAAGCATCCGCGCCGTATCCTTTCCTGACATGTTCCCCGATCGTACGGAAGTGACTTTGCTCAGGCGCGCTTCGGTAATGTGTTCCAACCAATCGTCCGAATGCAGAATCAGCCTCACCCCCGCGGATTCCGTGTTGTCGGTGAAATAATGCTTCTCCAGAGCGCAAGTTGCTAGGAGCTTCGCCCTAGCGGGCCGCAGGGTCGATGAGGCTGTAGAGCAGCACGGCCAGCACGAGTGCCGTGATGCCCACGTACATCCAATCGCGCTCGATTCCAAACCCCAGCATCGAAAACACCACGCGCGCCACCGGCGTCGCGATCAGCACCAGCAGTCCAAACTGAATCACCGCAAGCGGCTGCCACCGGATCGCGCCGTAAAATATCTGCGCGGCGTGATTTAATTCCGCGGGCTCGCCGCGAAACACCTTGTAATCTTTTCGCGCTCCGCCCGCTTGCGCGAGGAACCACACTCCGCCCGTAAACACGAGGATCGCCGCGATCACCACGCCGGTGCGCAGCAAGTGCCCGAGAAATATCTCAATGCCCAGATCCGTCGTTTTCGTGCGCTCAGCCATTCCGCCGCGCTCCTGTTTCGCAGCTTGCTCCGTCGCGGCCCGGGCCCTTCACAATTTCCCCTTGAATCCCTGGAAAATCATCTGCGCTCCCAGCGCCGCAATCACCACCGCGAAGACCACGCGCAGCGTCTTCACCTTCGCGCCCGGCAAGATGCGCGCGCCCACCAGCGCGCCCGCCAGCACTCCGATCATCACCGGCAGCGCCAGCGCCGGATCGATGTATCCGCGCCGCAAATAAATCCCCGCGCTCGCCGCCGCCGTCACTCCAATCATGAAATTACTGGTCGTGGTCGAAACCTTGAACGGAATTTTCATGGCCTGATCCATCGCCAGCACTTTTACCGCGCCGGAGCCAATTCCCAGCAGCCCAGAAAGCACGCCCGCGACGTACATCAAACCGAATCCGGCCGGCACGTTGCGCACATGGTAGGGCTCACGCTCCGCAGCCGAACCATCCTCCGCCGCGGCCTTTCGCGAACCGTCTGCGCTTTGCGCGGGAAACGATCCATCCAGCTTCAGAAACGTCGCGACCCGGTCTGCCGGCAAGCCCAGGGCTGGGTCTTTTCCCGGACGTGCCGCGCTGTACGCCGAATACAAAAGCACCAGGCCGAAAATCACCGCAATTGCCGACGTGGAAATGTACGCCGCGATAAACGCCCCGCTGAGCGCTCCGACCGTCGTCGCCACTTCCAAAAACATGCCCACCCGCATGTTCGAATACCCTTCCCGCAAATACGCCGCCGCCGCGCCCGACGAAGTCGCAATCACCGACACCAGCGACGCTCCAATCGCGTAACGAATGTCCACGCCAAACGCCAGCGTCAGCAGCGGCACGATCACCACGCCGCCGCCAAGCCCCGTCAGCGCTCCCAGCATCCCCGCGATGAACGAGCCAGCCGCAACCACCCATGTAAATTCAATCGTGTTCAGAAGTTCCGACCTTTTGTTTCATTTCATCATGAGTTGCCCAAGCAGCCTATCACGGAAGGAAATCGCGCAGACCAACACACCACAGCCGGCACGCGGAACGGGAGGTCAGCCAGCGGTTCGAGCGTTCGAATGGCGGTTCTTAGTGCGGGTTGTCGTCCGAAGAAGATGATGATGACGAAGACGATGACGATGATGGTGGTGCCGTCGACGCCGGCGCCGCCGATTTTTCCGGTGGCGATGACAACGCCGGCGCGGACGTGGACCTCAGCGGTGCGTTCGGCGGCACCTTGTCATACACGTAGCGAATCTCCACCATGTCGTGCGACCGGGTACGCTCCAGGCGCACGAATTCGAAAAGCTGTTGCCCGCCGGGCGCCGGCTCGAACGACCGCGTGGCCCGCGCGTCGTGCGCGCCTTCCACGTCCGACACCAGCCGGTAGTCTTCCCAGTGCGAGTTGTATTCCTGATATTTGTCGTCTTTGGATTTTGTAATCTTGCGGCCGTCGGTGTAGAAAACGCGCTGGCGATTCAAGTCGTCGACCAGATTCACTTCCGCGCCCTTGTCATCCTTCGTTTCTTTGGCGCTCAACGTAATTTCGCCCGCTGGGTTGGTCAGCTCCTGCATCTGCGCGTGCGTGAAATCGTCGTCGCTCGAGCCGGTGTTACGCGGCGCCCTGCCGCTGCTGCTGCCCGGAAATGGCGAAGTCGGGCCGCCCAGGTGAATCCCCGTGTTGTTTCCGTTCGGCGAGCCGTTTCCACCTCCGCCCCCGCTGCGCGGGCTGCCCACCGATCCGGTGGTTTTCGCGTCCTTGATCTGCTGCATCGCGTCGTCGCTCTGCGCCACATCGAATTTCCACGTCCCCCACAAATCCTTGCGGTCGGGCGCCTTCGGCTCATACACCGCGGGCCGCGGCGCGCCACTCGAGTCGCTCTGCGCACCCGGCGCGGGCCGAATCGGCCCGGGCCCCGCCTGCGCTCGCGCAGCATTGGGCCACGCAGCCGCGCCAAATCCAAGCGCGCACAATCCAAAAACAACGATCCCGTGTTTCCCGCGATTTATCATGATTTAACTCTCATAGCGTAACTCGCGATTTGATCTATCTCCGGTCCCCGCGCGCTCCTTCGCAATTCTCGCCCAATTCCCCGCACCCCACCAGCCGCTTCAATCCCTCACACTATGACCGATGCAAAATATTCAGAAATAGATGTCACAACTGGCGAGAGTCAAGGCCGCGCGCACGACCAGGCTTCGCCGGCCGAGTATCCCGGCGCGCGGCGGCCGTGCCGGGGCTTTCGCGCCTTCCACATTCATTGTTGTCCACCGTGAATTTGAATTTGGCTCGTGGAATCGCGGACATTGTACACTCACGCTTGCCCGGAATTCGGACTGCCGCACGATTTCCTGGCAGCGCCATCTCACGGCGTTTTGCTAGAATGCACCTCATCGGATTTGAGGCCCGCTCCAAAAAGAGTCCTATCGATTCCTCGATCCGCCGGTGCAACGGACAATCATCGTGGCGCAATCGACCAGCGAAATCATTCTTTCCCTCTTCCCGTCCTTCGACCGGGACAACACGTCCCTCCGCGAACTCGCCTTCCGCGCCGATCGCTTCACCTCCGCCGATGTCCTGGCGCTTCGCCTCGACGCCCTCGTCGCGCTCTTCAAGTATTTTCGCAAGCCCGACCGCCTGATCCCCGAGCCTCTGACTTCCGGCCCCGCAACCGCCCGTGAAACTCTCGCTCGTTACAGCGATCCCGAGCTAAAACGCGAACGCGTCTGGATTTCGATTCTCGAATCCTCCTCCGACGTCCGCGACCGTTATCGCGCGGGCGTCGAAGCGATCCTGAAGGAAACCGACGGAATCTCGCTCTTCGCCCAATCCGGCCTTCCCACCGATCGTGGTCTGTTCACCGAAGTTTCCGACCGTTTCTTCGGCCACGTCCTCCCCGCGCCGCGCGAAGACCACGAACTCGCCAAGCTTTTTCTCCGGCTGTTCCCCTCCGAACGCGAAGTGGATCGCTTCTTCAGCCTGCCATCCGAGCTTCTCGGCCGCATCGCCCATCTCACCTCGCCCCCCGAGGATTCCGACGCCTGGCATCCCGTCGTCGAATCCATGTTGGGAGCTTTCTGCCTGATTGGCGCGCGCGTCCAGGGCCTCGGCCTCTCCGAAAACTTGCGCGTCCGCAGCCAGGCAGGTCCGGTGCAGCACCTTCCTTTCTACCGGCTGCCGCGCGTGGGCGATTCTCTGGTGCTGGCGATTCGCACGCGCGACGGGGTGCCCGAAGCCGTGCAGCTCTGGCATGCCACGCTCGCCGATTGTCACAAGGAATTGCGCACCATCGTCGCGCATCTCGATTCGCGCGGCGTCAACCTCGACGTCGTCTACGCCCTCGACGTGATCCATCGCAGCCTCATTCGCATGGAAGCCATAGCCGCGGTTCTCACCGCGCCCGTCGGCCCCCAGCGCGACGCCTCCGGCGGGAGCCTGCTCCGCGAAGTGGTCCACGGACGCATCGCCGACCGCAGCGTGCGCGCCCTTGCCAACAACAGTTTCCGCTTACTGGCTCGCAAGATTGTCGAATGGGCGGGGAAAACCGGCGAGCACTACATCACCACGAATCGCGCCGAATATTTTCAGATGTGGCGCTCGGCCTTGGGCGGCGGCTTGCTCACCGTGGGCACCGCCGCGATCAAGCTCGTGGTCATGAGCGGCCATATGCCGCTATTCGTGGAAGGATTTCTGGTGGGCGCCAACTACGCGATCAGCTTCGTGCTCATGCAGAATTACCATCTCGCCCTCGCCACCAAGCAGCCGTCCATGACCGGCGCGGCTCTCGCCCGCATCATTCAGAATTGCCGCGGCGCGGCGCGCAATGAGGAGCTTTTCACGTACGTCTCGCGAATCTTCCGCTCGCAGCTTGCCGCCGCCCTTGGAAATATCGTCGCCGTCTGCGCCGGCTCGCTCGTCCTGATGCTGCTCTGGCGCCATTTCATCGGCCACTCCTTCCTGACCGATGAAACTTCGTGGCACGCCGTGGAATCCCTGAACCCCCTCCGCACCCTGACGATTTTCTACGCCGCTCTTACCGGCGTGATTCTCTGGATTTCCAGTATCGCCGGCGGATGGATCGAAAATTGGGCCGTCTATCATCGCTTGCCCGAAGCGATCGCCGAGCACCGCCTCGGCGAAAAACTCGAACCGGAAACACTCGCGCGCATCTCCAATTCTTTTTCGCGCAATATTGCGGGCTGGGGCGGTTCGATCGTCCTCGGCTTCATGCTCGGCATGACCCCCGTCATCGGCAAATTTTTCGGTCTGCCGCTCGACGTGCGCCACGTCACACTTTCCACCGGCATGTTGGCGCTGGGCGCCGCGTCGCTCGGCGCGGCCGTGGTCGGCAAAGGCGCGCTGATCATGGGGGCGCTGGGAATCGCCGTAACTTTCGTGCTGAATCTCACCACCAGTTTTTATCTCGCCCTTCGCCTCGCCCTTCGCGCGCAAGACGTAACCCGCCGCGACCACCTCCACCTTCTCCGCACCCTCTGGTCCCACTTCCTCCATTCCCCTCGCGATTTTTTCATCCCCCCGCCGGAGGACGGCACTCCCTCGTCTCCCACCAACCCCGAACCCGCCCTTTAGCCAAAGGATGTAGCCTCCCGGTTTTGGGTCTTGCTTGCAGTTCGGTTCGGTTTGCTTCGCCTTCAATTGCTGCCGAAGCCGGGAAGATCACCTCGAAAACAGAAAACAGCTACAATCGCGGTCTCTGAAAATCTCGGATCGCCAAATCAAATGGAGGGTCGCGATGGAACACAATTTGCCACAGACTATATCCCTTCTTACTCGCACGCCCGGCGCTCTCGATACGCTCCTGCGTGACCTCCCGGAAGTGTGGACCTTCCAAAATGAGGGTGAAAACACCTGGAGCGTCTTCGATGTCGTTGCCCATCTGATTCATGCCGAACGCACGGATTGGATGCCGCGCGCGAGAATGCTCCTGCAATTCGGCGAGACTCGAGCGTTCGAGTCCTTCGATCGTTGGGGACACGTACAAGAGAGTCAAGGCAAGTCGGTGGATCAGTTGCTGGATGAATTTGCTCGCTTGCGCTCGAAAAATCTGGAAGAACTTCGGGCGCTGAATTTGCGTCGGGAAGATCTCGAGAGACGTGGCCGGCATCCGGCCCTCGGCGTGGTTACTCTGTCAGAGCTTCTGGCGACCTGGGCCGTTCATGATTTAACTCATCTGCACCAAATCTCCAGGGTCATGGCTCATCAGTACCGGCAGGCCACGGGCCCATGGAGCGCATACCTTGGCGTCTTGCAGTGCGCTGGCCACAGCGCGCCTTAGCGAATCCTCCGGCCGCACCGCGCCGTGAAAGGGGTTACTGTCCCGCCGCGCTCGCGCCCTTTACCTCTACTTTCTGCAGCAGCGCCATAAAATCCGCGCGCTTGTTTCCACTCACGCCCACGCTCGCGTACCCCACGTGGATCAGTGGCTGATTCCCGCGCGGACTATCGTTCACGAATGGAAACGGTGATATCGCCCCGATCGCCCAGAAATAGTCCGACTGCGCTCCCTGCATATTTCCGCCCAGGTTGTAATTTGTCGACGCGTTCGGCCCCACCGGATCGACCCGTTGCGCTTCGAATATGTACCAGGTCATCCCGCCGATGTTGACGTGCTCCATTGGCGCGAGATAAAACTTTTTGATCGTCGCGAACGCCCGCGGCCCTCCATTGGTCTGCGCAAAAGTTATCCCGCTGCTCACCTGCGCTTCGAAAAATCCCAGTATCGTAGCCGGCGGCTTGCACGCCAGCGAAACCTGCAACACCGGCGCGCCCGCACCGTTAACGGAAATACTGCCAGAGCTGCCCGAGCCGCCACTGGCCCCCGCATCCGGCAACGGCGCGAACGTGGCTTTCGGGTCCTGCGTCAAGACCTGGTCGATGCACGCCGAAGATGGCGGGAAAAAATAATAGAAGATCAGGTCCAGCACGCTCATTCCCGACCCGCTCGGCATGTGCATCTGCGCGTCCAGCCAATTGGAATCGTGCCCGATCAGCGGGTTGGTCGACGTCGCAAACTGCAGCATCGCCACCTGCTTCGCATTTTGCAGCGCCAGAATCCCGGTCAGATGAAACGGCGGCGCGAAAGTCGCAATCGCGGTCGGCGGCGGCACGCTGCCCATATCGATTTCCTGCCACGCTACCGGCAATTGCACCGAAATGTCGGCTGCCAGGTGATGCACCAGCGTCCCCGCCGCGTCATCCTTCGCCCCGGCCGGCGTTTCGGTCGCGGTCGCGGGCGCCGCGCCGTCCGAGCTTTCCGGTCCCGGCGCCGCCTGACTTTGCGCGCGCGTCGCCGCCCCACAAGCCAGCGCCCCTGCCAGGATCAAAATGAATCTTCGTAGCTGCGCGCCTCGCCTCATCAATCTCCCAGTCCTCCGGGTCCTCACCCTTGTTCAGTGTCTCAGCCCGCGCGCTTCTCCGGCGAAGAATTTCGCTCCCACGGCGGAGGCACCTTCACCGCCGCCATCCCCGCCGCCGTCGCCGCCCGAATCCCCAGATCCGTGTCTTCAAAAACCAGGCAGTCTTTCGCCGCCACTCCGAGTTTCGCGGCGGCCAGCAAAAATGCTTCGGGGTCCGGCTTGCTCTTCGCGTAATCTCCGGCGCAAACCAGCGTGTCGAACCGGTCCAGCAGCTTCAGCGAATTCAGCGACGCCGTCACCGATTCCCGCGTGCTGCCCGAAACCACCGCGAACGGAATCCGCCCTTGCTGCGCTTCGATGTGCTCCAAAACTTCCGGCACCACCTTGAGCTGCGGCAGCAGTTCGTAGTACAGGCTTTCCTTGCGCTGCGCCACCGTCTCCACCGGCATGTTCAGCCCGTGTCGCACGTTCAGCGTGGCGATGATTTCCGCGATGGGCGCGCCGCCCCACTCGTAGAACGTCTTCTCGTCTAACGCGCAATTCCATTCTCCCAGCGCTTTCTTCCAGGCGATGTAGTGCAGCGGCATGGAATCGGCGATCGTGCCGTCGCAATCGAACAAATACGCCTTGAACGTGCCCGCGGGTAATCTCAGTCTCATGCGCGCGGGAATTTCATCCACACCATTCTAGGCGAGCGCTCCGCCAACATCCATACCGTGATTCCCGCGGGTCGGGCTCGCGCGAAGCCTTTAGGCTCGCCTCACAATCCTGGTCCGGCGATACCCCCTACGGTCTTCGCCGTATTGCGGCGTCGCCCTGTAAAGACTAGCCTGCATGAGCGCTCGAACCACGGATGAAGCCGTGGCCCGCTGCGCAGCGCAATTCATATCGTTTCAAGGGAGAAATCAAATGAAGCCAAGCACCCAGGATCAAGCGCAAGGCAATCTTCACGAAGCGAAGGGCAAAGCCAAAGAAGTCGCCGGCAAGTTGACCAACAATCCCAACCTCCAAGCCGAGGGTCAGGACGAAAAGTTCGGCGGAAAAGTCCAAAAGAAAGTCGGCCAGGTCGAAAAAGTATTCGAAAAGTAAGACATAGCCCGGCACCTAAACCTTTTTTGGAGTGCGGCGGCTCGCCGCCGCTTTTCGCCGTGACTCCGCGCCCCAAACGCTCGCGTCAGCCACTCCGCACAAAAAACATGGTCATCCCGACAGAGGGCAGCATCTTGGCCCGACGAGGGACCTCTCCTCGATTGCAACCCCGCGCCAGCCCCCACCCAAACGCCGTCCCGTTTTTTTTGGAGTGCAGCGGCTCGCCGCCGCTTTTCCAAAGCCGCCACCGCCGGCGTAACGCGTCACCAAAAAACGATCCACCCTCCACACCAGGAAAGTCGCGCCTGAACTCAAATTCGCGCCCTATAGCCCACCCGTACTATCGACATCCCCGCCTCCCCGCCTACAATGGTGTCAGGGTCACCGGAGGCGGAAATGCCCATCCAAATAGCGGATTGCCCGGCAGCGAAAGATGTCTCGCCAAACATGGCGGCGTCCGATCAAGAGCGAATCGCCACCCCTTTCGGCCAGCTAACCCGCGCCGAAATTCAAGAATGGGAAGAAATGCTCGGCCGTCCCCTGCTCCACCTCCCGGCACAATCCTGAACTTCAGCACGCTGCAAAAGGCAAAAGAGTCGGCTGCCGAAATCCTGCTCCGCCAGGTCGACGCTTGCTATCCACCCGCGCGCATCCCCGGCCAGCCCCGCGAAGACCAACCCTTTTCCACCCTAATTTAGCGCCCCCGCGCACCCCTGATCGACAACTTCAATCCCAACGCCTGCATCACGCGGATGACCGTGCCAAATTCCGGATTGCCTTCCGAGCCCAGAGCCTTGTACAGGCTTTCGCGGGACAGCCCGGCCTTCTTCGCAACTTGCGACATACCACGCGCGCGCGCAATCGTGCCCAGCGCTTTGGCGATGAACGCTGGATCATCCGTTTCCAGAGCTTCTTCCATATAGGCGGTGATGGCTTCGCTGCTGTCCAGGTAGTCCGCAGAGTCATACCGGTAAGTTTTTGATTTCTTTCTGGCCGTCCGCGATGCTCGTGCCACCTGCGCTCTCCGTGTCATCCAATCAATCCTCCAGCGCCGCCGCAAGCATTTTGCCCGTCCTGATATCATCCCGTTGCGTACCTTTGTCGCCGCCGCACAACAAAATGACTAACCTGCTGCCGCGACGCATAAAATAAACGCGATAACCGGGACCGTAGTGAATCCGAAGCTCGCTGACGCCTTCCCCGACAGGCCCGACGTCACCGGCATTGCCAAGCGCCAGTCGATCGATACGCGCCGCAATCTTGGCCCGCGCGCGATGGTCGCGAGGCTCCGCCATCCAGCTCGAGAAAACTGCCGTTTTACGGACTTCAATCATCTGGGATTGTATCCTATAGGATACGACCGAGTCAAGGCCGCCGCGTAACTAGAAACGCTCTCACGATCCTGAAATCGTTTGCGGATAGCTCCGCGAGGTAGCCCATCCCCCGGAACAACGAGACGCAGAAGTTCATCGACTCCCCGGGCGCGGCCTTCAAACATCAGAAAAAGCCGGATCTTCGAATCGGCCATCGGATCTACCTTATTCCGATCGCAGCGCCTGGGTCACATCAATCCGCGCCGCGCGCGCCGCCGGCAGCACCGACGCGATCACCGCCGCGGCCAGCAGCACCCCGGCCGATGCCACCACCGGCACCACGCCGGGCATGCGCACTCCCGCGATATATGCTCCCGCGAAACGCGCCAGCGCGTATCCGCATATCCCGCCCGCGACGATCCCCACCGCCGCCATCACCGCGCCCTCGGCGATCACCGTGGTCAACAAATTTCCTCGCTGCGCGCCCAGCGCCATGCGGATTCCAAATTCGCGCGTGCGTCCGCTCACCGAAAAAACCAGCACGCCCGCGACGCCCACCACCGCGATCGCCAGCGCCACCGCCGCGAATCCCCCGAACACCAGCGCGTTCAGGCGGTCCGGCGTGAGCACTTCCGCGCGCACGTCTTCCAGCGTGGCCGCCTGCTCGACCGGCTGGTCCACGCTCATGTTGCGAATGATCTGCGTGATCGGCGTCACCAGCGTGTAAGGGTCGACGCGCGTGTGCACGAACAATCGCCCGCCGCCGATTTCCTGGTCGAGCGGGTGATAGACGGTCAGCATGGGCCCGGGCACGAGGTTTTCATCGTCCATGTCCGCGGTGACGCCCACGATGCGCCGCGGCTCGGTGCTCACGTCGATAAACTTCATCACCGGATCCGTCCACATCAAGTGGTGGCCCACCGCGTCCTGGCCCGGAAACATCCGTTTAGCCACGCTCTCGCTGACGATCACCACCTTCTCGGTGTCGTGGCGATCGGAATCGTTGAAATCGCGCCCCGAAAGAATCGGCACTCCCAGCGCTGCGAAAAATCCCGGCGACACGGTCCGGAACATCGCCCGCGGATCTTCTTCGCCGGCCCGGCGCGTATGACCATCCGCGGAAAATTGAAAGCCCGGGCCGAAGACGCCCGCGTCGCGCCACGGCACTGCCGTGCCCACGGCCACGCGATCCACCCCCGGCAGCTCCGAAACTTGCCGGACCACCTCCCGGTAAAATTCCTGAGTCTGTTCCGGCGTGCGCCCGTACGAAACCACCGGCACATTCACCGCCAGCACGTTGTGCATGTCGAAACCGGTGCGCGCCTCACGCAGCGCCATCAGCGTCTTCAGCAGCATGCCCGCGCCGGCCAGCAACATGAACGACGCCGCGATCTGCGTCACCGCGAAAATCCGCAGACGCCGCCCGGTGCCTCCCGTCATGCGGCTTCCGCTCGAAACGCCCAGCCCATTCGAGGTATCCGCCGACGGCAGGCGCGGCACAAACGCCAGCAGCACCGCCGCCACGATCGCCAGCAGCGCGCCGACCCACAACATGCTCGAATCCACGGTCAGGTCGAGCGCGCGCACCGAAAATCTTGAGGCGTAGCGCGAAAGAATTGCGACCATCGGCCGCGCGCTGATTACCCCGAGCAACGCGCCCGCGCCGCATAACAACAGGCTATCCGCCAGCAGCACCCGCCGCAGCGACCCGGCGCTCGCGCCCAGCGCCGCGCGCATCGCCAATTCCCCTTCGCGCCGCACCGTCCGCGCCAGAATCAAATTTGCGGCGTTCGAGCACGCAATAATAAAAATAAGTCCCGATGCCGCGAGCAACACCAGCAGCACCGTTTTCGCCCCGGACGTAACTTGTTCCCGTAATTTTACCGCGCTGATTTTATAGCCCGCTTGCACCGAATACACGTCCGGATGCTGGCTCATCATCGAGCCATACACCGTGCTCAGTTCGGCGCGCGCTGAATCCAGAGTCGCGCCGGGAGCGAGCCGCCCAAAAAGTTCCGTCATGCGATGCACGCGGCCGGTCACCATCGTCGCCGACAGATGGTGCGGGCTGGTGACCACGTTGGCGATGATTTCGGTTTCCGCGGGATACGGCACCGACGGTTCCAGCACGCCGACGATGGTTGCCGGGCGCGCGCCGAATTCGCCCGAATCGAGTTTGATGCTCTTGCCGATCACCGCGGGATCGCTGTGCAGCACCGTGGTCCAGAAGCGATACGTCAGCACCACCGCGCCCGCCGCGTTGGGGCCATCGTCATGCGCGTCGAGCAGCCGGCCCAGCACTGGGTGCAGTCCCATCACCTCAAAATACGACCCGTCCACCACGCCCGCGCGAACCTCACGCGGCTCGCCGAGTCCCACCATCGAGAAACCCGCCTCGGAGAAGTCGCCGAACTCGCTGACCGTCTTGGCGCGCGACTCCAGGTCCTGAATCTCCGGCACGGAGAACGTCGTGTTCTCGATGCCGATCCCCGGCGCGCTCTGCCGGATATAAATCAGCCGGTCTTCATCTCGATTGACCAGCGGCCGCAGCAGCACGCCCCGCACCACGCTGAAGATCGCCGCGTTCGCGCCAATCCCCAGCGCCAGCGTCAGCACCACCGTGATCGCCAGGCCCTTCGTCCGCGCGAGCGACCGCACCGCCACCTTCAAATCGCGAAGAAACAGTTCCGGCTCGAACATGTTATTTCTACCTCCTCACCATTTGCGCAGCGGACTGCCCCCGAATTCGTCAGCACGTCCTTATCCTCGGGCCGCGCCCGCGAAACCATATGTAGGCACGAAACTTACCCGCAGCCACCGTCTGTTCGCGACGGGCAGCTTGGCCGATTCCGAGACGCGCCGTCGCGAAACCGAACACTGCGCTTAGGCCGGCCCTGCAAGCTCCGTCAATCTCGGGCGGACTGGCGGCTTGCCCAGCGTTGCCGCACTCCCGCCAGGAACTTTTCCCGGTTCGTCCGCAGCTCGCGCACCAGCGCTTCGTTGTCGGTCTTTTCGTGCGCCGCCGCCCACATCACCATTTCCGCCAACACCGGCGCCAGGTCAATTCCCTTCTGCGTCAGTAAATAAATCTGCTTGCGTCCGTCCGAGGGGTCCGGTTCCGTGGTGATAATTTCGTAAGCGGCCAGTTTCTGCAGGCGATCCGCCAGAATATTCGTGGCGATGCCTTCGTAGCCATCCAGAAATTCTTTGTAGCTGTGCGAACCGCGCAGCATCATGTCGCGAATAATCAGCAGCGACCAGTGGTCGCCCAGCATTTCCACCGAAGCATTCAACGGGCATCCCGACCGCCGCTGCGGCCCCGCCTTCTTTTTTCGCGCCATATGGTTTGACATCATAGGAGTATCACTTGCAGTTTACAAGTGACGTGCCGGTCACGGTTTCAGCGCGTCCAGATTCGCGGTTCGTCACGATGGATCACCACGGAAAATGCGTCACCCCCCTGCTTTCCCCGGGACCGCCAATCTCCCGATTGGCGCTTGCGCTCTTGTCAATCGGCGCTTTGAAATCTGGCCAGCGCCCCACTCAGCGCTTTGAATCTGGCCAGCGACCCACTCAACTCGCTTCTCCCGACGGGTGCTGCATCCTTCGTTTTGTGAAGGGTACGGGTGTCGACTCCCAGGCGCGTTTGCGGGCGTTACGCAGGCAAGGGATCCGCCGGTAGCAACTGAGGTAATAAAACGCAGGTGCCGCTCGCCGTACCGCCGTTCGAGTTTGTGGCGCAAGGCGATGGCGTGTACGCCGTGCACCCTTTGCAAAAACCGCAAACGATGCGGCACCGAAAAAGAAACTCAAGACCAAGTCAACTGCCACGGCAACTACCGTGGTGGTATCATCCCGTTTCGCGATGCGTCAAAATGGAGTAGCGCAAAGGCTGCGCCACCCGCCCGGTCGCAGCGCCTGCAGTAGGCCACTTATGACCATCCGCTCGCCACATGGAATCCGGAAACTGTCAGCGTGTCCGAACTGTGCGTCGGAGTTGGGAAGCGATCCCGCCGGAACCAAGCCCCCTACACCCACTGCCCGTTTTGCGGCACACCGATCAGACCGGTGTGGTGGCAGACCGCCCTCGTTATTATACTGATGATGCTGATCGATTTCGGGTCTGGGGCTCTTTCAGGCCTTGGAGGTTTGAGCCTACTGCTTTTTGGAATTTTATTTCTCATTCCTGCAATGCTGCTGGCGATGTTTCTTCTGTTCAAGAACATTCAACCCAAATATGTTACGAGGGGATCTGTACCCCCGAGTCTTTTTTCACGCTGATAGCGCTGGTCATCATGCTATAGCTCCTCCGCATGAATTGATGAGCAGAGCGGACATTTCTACTTCGCACAAACCGCATATTCTCACTTTGCAGCTACATCGTGCCACTGGTTTGACGGGGTAGCATACAGAGTGGGGAAAAGTGATACACCGAACCTTTTGATTGCGGTGACGATCCGATTAAAATGTCGTCATATGACACAAGACATCACGATGAAGCGCCAGCATTTTGTATCGGGTCTTGACCAGCTCATTGCTACTGTTATGCAAGGAAGAACATGTGTTCAGATCTCTCGCCGTCTGGGCGCAGTGCTTCACGACGATAAGGATTTTGCGGCAACCGGGTACCTATTCTGGAATGCAAGCGGCGCTGCACTTTCAGCAATTGCTCAGCTTTGGGCTTTCAAGCTTTTTGATGAAGACAAGGCTGCATTGACAATTCACAGGATTTTGAAAGAGGCGGAAGGTTTAAAACATCAATTCCCACACCGTACGTCGGCCCAAGTCGAGGCAATGATTAAAATGGCCTACGCGAAGATGGTCAGTTCGGCAGCACGACGGAAACGAATTCGTGACAAACGTAACAACCTCATCGCCCACCTAAACCGGCAAGTGGTCACCAACCCGTCAGACTTTGGCTCTGGGTACATTGTCCGATGGTCGGACTTGCTCGCTGAATTTGATTTAGCAGCTTCAATACTGGACGATCTGTGCTTAGCAACCTGTAATGTGGCTCCCTCGTATGAAGTCGTGGGTGCTGACGACATGGAAAACGTAATTTCGTTGATTGGCCGGTGCCGTGTCGTGCCCGATAAAAACGCATGTTGATCTCCCGCGCCATGATATTTTGGCCGTGCGGTTTTAATTCCTAAATAAGCAGTATGCATGGGGGGTGCTGCTAACTGCGTTTAACGGTACGTTACCCACAAGCCTCATGAACGAGACCAGCGAAGTAGTCTTCAAGATCAGAGAAAAATGTATATGTAAATGCGTGCATGGCCCCAGAGGCATATTGAATCTGGTCGTAAAAGTAAGCATCTTTAAAGCCGAATGGGACGACCGTATCTCTTGTAATTCCGAACTTGCCAATTATTTTGTTCGCGTCCACGAGGGCCATCAACCGAACTTCACATAACATCCAGTTCCCATAGAGATCTTCTGCGCCCTGTTTTATCAGAACGAGATTTGAGCTCCGACCCCTTGCTATTCCTAACCAGCCTCCACCTATCACCTCGCCATTGCGAAGTCTGATGCCCGATTTCTTGGGCTCAAAGAACGAAAGTTGTACGTTGCGCCCCAAGGGCAAGGAATAGATAGTCGTACCCGCATGCGATTCGATCGTAATTTTTCCGTGCTGAAAAGTTTGATTGAATTGATCGATTAAAGGATCAAACTTCTTCAGCAGCGTGTCGCAAGAATATCGATAAAAAGCCAGTTGTTTCTGTCGTTCCCTTGCTTCGGCCTCACTCTTTGTTTGGCCTTCGTCAATTCGTTGTTTGCGAACAACGGCGGCTTCTACCGCGGCGGCGATCGAAGCATTTTGACTTGGCCCTGCAGCCTCCGGCCTACTCAAAACCTCAAGCACGTCGTCCCAAGATGGTCGGTCGGCGGGCCGTTTGCTAACCATTCTCGACAGTAGCTGCGCTAAGGACGTGGGAGCGTCAGGTCTAATCGTGCGCACATCCGGGCATTGCTCGAAGAGATGAGCCGTTTCCCAGTCTTGGAAGCTGCTCGGATCATTTACTTTTGCTCTTAGTGGGTGCTGTAACGTGAGGATTTGATAGAAAACCAACCCAACAGAATAGACGTCGAGTTTAAACGTGTTAGGAAGCTGTTGCCAACCCTCTGGAGCCATGTAATGGATGTGTTGGCTACCTTTAAATGTGTGTAGTCGCGTATTTTCGTCGACAAATTTTGAAATCCCGAAATCGCCGATCTTAAAAGTGTTGCCCTCGATCAAAATATTGTCTGGCTTTATGTCTCGGTGAATTATTTTCTCGTTGATTGCTTTCGCGCCCTGGGCAATGTTCATCATTATCTCCAGAGCTCGTTTCAGTGATATTTGATCACCGGACTGCCCTTGAACCCGCAGGAGCTTCGCTAGAGTTCCTCCGGAAACATATTCCATAACAACGTAAGGCCCAATGGCGGATTCGATTCCATCGTTAACAAACAACACCTCGACGACGTTGGGATGCTTTATCTGTTCGGCCGCTTTTACCTCGTTCAGCAAGGCGCGTTTGGATTCGTCTGAGTCGAGAGTCCCAATTGGAATTATTTTTACGGCGACTACTGACCCGGACAACTGACCGACGGCCCTGTAAACCTCACCGAAAGCGCCCTGGCCCAGGAAGTCGGTGACCTTGAATGTTTCGTTATTTGGTCCAATAAGAGTAGTGCCAAGTACCAAGGAAGGCATAATACAGATCCTAGCAACCAATTCCAGCTGTACGCAAATCGTTCACGTAGTGGCAGAAAACTCGCCTGGGTTGGAACAAGACGAGTCCACCATTTGGGCAAGAATATTCCAATGCCGAGGATGAGGTATTCGGTTGCCTTTTCGGATCTCAGTCGCGTACGGTTCTGATACCCGAAGCGCTCTCGAAATAATCGGAACACTGATGTCCCTGAGTTCAGGTTGAATCTTTTTCGTGTAGTAAACCTTATTCAACCATTTCGGTAACTCCGAAGAATCCCAATTTCGGATGGCCTCGTCTTGACGCTTCATCGTTACCGCTCGGAGTGTCTGGGCCTTGAGGCTATGCTTTGCCAATCGACCTCGTTTTGCCGCCTCGATCATATTAGATCTGGCGACAGGTAGTGCGCAGAGCGAGCAATGGTTTAGTCCGCGTTTGAGTATCTCTCCACATGATTGGCAAAGCCGCGTGACCTTTGGCAACGCGGGACCGGCGTTGTAGTCGCGGCGTCCCTCGGCTTTTCGCTTGTGTTTCTGAGTCAATCGACTCGCGGGAGAGTTTTGGCGCTGAGTTTTGTTCGTCGTCGACCAAATCACGCGACAAATCCACTCCGCGACTGGGCCGATATAATGACGCCAGGTCCGACAAGTCGTCGCTAGTCTCTCGGCAAACGATCCCATCAACCGACAATTGCCATCACTCTGCTCGAAAAACCAATTTCTGCTAAGCGTTTCTCTAAGGATCCAATCGCACAGAAACGCGTCCACCTGTGGTCGCACCGCTTCCATTAGGTCCAAAGCGAAGCTGTCCCTCGATGGCGTGTCAACGTGCATCATCCCCAAACCTGGATCAAGTCCGAGAACAGCGAGTGCTAACCGAGATTCAGACTCAAGCAGAGCATAAAGGTAGTTGAGCATCGCATTTGGTGGATTGACCGCGAGACGAGGTGATCCGGTGAGAGGTGAGCCGCGTGATCCAAAGGTTCGCCAGTGTTCTGGTACCCGAGGCAGGTCGCGCTGGGGAAAGTTGACCGAAATTGATTGCCACAAAGACCAGTAGACCACCGCCGCTTGCGCCTCAAGCGAGCGAATCGACTCTAAGGAATTCGTTTCGGCAAGCGCCGTCCGCATTTCGAAAATTTGATTCGCGACCGTGACATTGCGAAGCGTGTCGCGTGCGACCCGAGCCTGACCCGAGAGCTTTTGCGCAATCAATTCTCGGCTAATTGTTATGGCCAGCCCGGATTGATGTGCGAGCGCCTGCGCTCTTCGCAGCCGTGCATCTGACGGACGTACCGGACCGGTAGTAGCCAGTACGGTTCCATCTCGTTCAAGCATCACGAACGCTGCGTTTTGATCAGCCAACCACCGAAGAGCCGCAAATGAAATGGACCCGTCGGAACCAATGACGATCAATCGCTTGAGGCCATGCCGCACGCGAGGGAAACGGGCTGCTCGCCGGTTGCGACCGACGCCATCTTGGAGAACCAAATGTCCTCGGTCGACAAATGCAGATATTCCGTATCCAAAGAGCGTGACAACGCCCTGATTTGGTACGAGAGCTTTGACTTCCGGAATGCCTGAGGTAACAGCTATTGCATTGGCCGTTGCCATTCAATTTCCCGTAACTCTATGATTGTATAGATGATACCACGCCTGAAGGCTTTCAGGTGCGCCGACGTGCGCTTGACAGAATCCAGGTGCATGAGCATACTTGGCCAGTACGGTGCTCCTAGTAGATATGCCTACGGCGAGAATTTTGTAGTTCGCCCGATGGGTACAGCCCGAAGTAGACCGAACCTCTGGTGGCGCGGCGAAGTAAAGCCTCAGACCGCCAAGTCGGACCAGGCCGATCTTGTCAACTGCATCGTGACGAGGGGCGGAAGGTAAGATTGAGGTAAGGACGCGAAACGGGCCTGGGCTCAGGCTGAGCAAACGGAAGCCGACAGATGACACTCATTGAGGTGTCTCATGTTGGATCCCTTTTGCACGAAGGTTCTACTGAGCCGTAAAGAATTTTCACTCCTCACTAGCCTCTCTCTCAGAACAATCGCCAAGTTAATCGCCGCCCGCGAATTGCGTTCGATTCGTGTCGGCAGACGCAGACTAATTCCGCGAATCGAGTTAAGTCGTTTCAGTCGGTGTAGTCACTCCACCAAATCCGCGCCACGCAGGAAGGTGGCCCGGTGAAGCGCAAACTACGGAAGCCCACCAAGAAAAGAACCGAGAAGAAGGCGCATCTTCGTCCCGCCCGCTCGATTCGGAAGCCAAAAAACAAACGGCGTTCGACAGCGGTACGGATTCGTCGACGCCGTCATTCCGTAACTCAGGGCGAAATTCAATCGCCGGTGCATACGCAAGCGCTAGCAGCGCTTGCCCGCATGCGCCGAGACAATATTTCGTTATCAAAAGCCGCTCGGCTGGAACATATCAAACCAGATACCGTTCTTCGCCATGTGGGTAGCGCGGTCCATCGGAGCGGGCCCGGCAAACCGTGGAAAGCTACAAAGTCCGACAGTCTCAAAGCAAGGATGCGGATCCTGACGCCGAAGGGTCCGGTTTTGGAAGTGGTGCGCAGCTCGCGAGAAAGAATCCTGCTGGGACACTTCGAGACAGCGATTAGGATGTTCCGTGCCGGGGAGGATGGTGCTGAGAAAGAACTACAGAAATTCCAGGGTCTGAAAGTTGCTGGGCACGTTCTCGTCACCGACTTGGACCTGCTTATTCAACTTGAAGAAGCCGGCCAGTTGGATTTTGACAATCTGTACTATTCCGTTGGGGGTGGTTCGTGAGCTCCCGCGCAAATAGGCGAACTATTCGATCATCTCCCGCATGCTCCATCTGCGGCCGTAGAGGAGACGTGCAAGATCACCATATCGGAGGGAGGAACCACTTGGCTTGGGCCTGGTTCTTTCTTTGTCGCTCTCGCCACAAGCAGGTTCACCTACTACTCGAAGCCTGCGATATCGACTTAACTTACACACCTGATCGTGTTGAGCGATTGATTCGGGCTTCGAGGGCAATCAGTATCATGTTGTGCATCGTTCAGGACGCGCTGCACGAAAGTTACCGTGCCAAAGGCTAGTATCTATTGGAGGCGAGCGGTGTGCAGGAGCGTCACGACATATTCGTGCGTGCCCACGCACCGCTACCTTCCAAGGGTAAGTGGCAACGCAGAGTCCCCGCCAAATGGCCGCAGTTCGCTTTAACAATTGATGCTGAGACGACGCTCGATCCATCCCAAAAACTCACTTTCGGATGCTTCCGTCGTTGTGAGCTGGTTGGCGGAACGTATCGGTGTATCGAGGAAGGGATTTTTCATGCAGATACGCTCACTCGATCAGACCTTAGAGTGTTAGGGCAATACGCCGCAAACATCCAGAACGTACCTGAAACTCAGCGGTTTCCTCCCCAGATCAAATTGAAGCTCATGAGCCGCACGCTGTTTGTAAATCGCGTGTTCTGGCGAGCCGTCCGGAGCGGAGACTTGATCCTGGGGTTCGCCTTACCCTTCGACCTATCACGTCTGGCGATCAAGCACGCGGCTGCGCGGAAAGGAGGCTGGTCCTTAGTATTGGCGTCACGGAAAAGCAGGAAATCGGGCGAGATGGAAGTCAACCCCGATAAACCTCGGCTAGTCTTGACCTCCCTCAACAGCAAGATGGCCTTTATAAAGCTGGGCAGCAAGCGTCATAAAGACGAATGGCGAAACGAGTCTCGCTTTCTCGATATGCGAACGCTTACGTGGGCGCTGCGGAACGAGTCCTACAACCTGGATCGCGCCTGCAAGGCGTTCAATATTCCCGGCAAAATGAACCACAAGCCGACGGGTCGTGTTACGCCTAAAGAGATCAAATATTGCCGTGAGGACGTAGCAGCCACAAACCGACTACTGAACGCAGCGAAAGCTGAATTCGATGGCCATCCAATTGATTTGAATCCCGACGAAGCCTATTCATCTGCCTCGATTGCCAAGGCGTATCTAAGCTCGATGAATATTGCTCGTCCTAAGGATCATTTTAAGGTTGCTGGTAAGACTCACGGTATAGCAATGCAAGCCTACTATGGCGGCAGGGCGGAGTGCCGGATCCGAAAAACTCCAGTGCCAGTTATTCATACCGACTTTACCAGCCAATATCCGTCGGTAAATACCCTTATGGGAAATTGGAATGTCCTCAAGGCGCGCGGTGTTCGATTTGAAGACTGTTCCAATAGCGCCAGAAAGCTGCTTTCAAAAATAAAATTGACAGATGCGTTTGACCCAGCTTTTTGGAAGAAGCTCTCATTTTTCGTGCTGATCAAACCCGCGAACGATATTCTTCCGGTGAGAACTGTCTACAACGGGCGCACGCAAAACATCGGGATCAACTATCTCCAGTCGGGAAAGCCCGTCTGGTACGCAGGACCGGATGCCGTGGCTTCGGTGCTTCTTAGCGGCAGGACGCCCAATGTCCTGAAAGCAATTCGTATGGTGCCGGTTGGACAGCAAAAAGATCTCGGAATTACGAATTTGGGCGGAAAGGTTCCAATCGATCCGCGCACGGATGATTTCTTCGTCCGCGTTATCGAACAGCGAAGTATTTTCAAGCGTTCAAACAAGGCATTGGCCGACTTTCTTAAGATTCTTGCTAATTCCGGGAGCTACGGGCTGTTTGCGGAAGTCAATTCCGAAACTAGGAATAAGCCCGCGAAAATTAGGGTTTTCTCGGGCGACAAATCCAGCAAGATTGCCTCGGAGTATGTTGAAAAAGTAGGTAATTGGTACTTTCCGCCATTGGCGTCACTAATTATATCCGGCGGTCGCTTGCTGCTGGCCATGCTGGAAAAATGCGTCAAGAACGCAGGCGGAGAATATCTTTTCTGTGACACGGATTCGCTGTGCATCGTAGCATCCAAAACGGGCGGCTTGGTACCTTGCGTAGGTGGAACCTATAGGCTTTATGGGAAACCGGCAATCAAGGCTCTTTCACTTAATCAGGTAGAATCTATAGCCAATCGATTTAACCGGCTGAATCTGTATGATCGCTCGCTCGTGCGCAACCTTTTGAAAATTGAAGATGTAAATTTCGTCGACTCGGACCCCAGTAAACCTCATCAGCAACTTTTTGGATATGCGATTGCGGCTAAGAGATATGCGCTTTACACCAGAACACAGAACGGCATTTCAATTGTGAAGGCTAGTGGTCACGGGCTGGGCTACTTGCACGCTCCGAAGGAGAACCCAAAAAGCGATGAAGATGAAGAGAGCAAAGACGACGAGGCACCAGAATGGGTAAAGGAAGCGTGGGAATGGCTACTATGCCGAGAACTCGGATTCAAATCGAAACCACCAGAATGGCTTGAACTTCCAGCGATGATGCGAATGGCGATGACGTCGCCAAACGTCATGCGAACGATTCGTCCTGAATGGCTAGCGCCTTTTAATTTCTTTTTCTTTCCTCTGTTGTCTGACATCGGTGGTTACCCGACGGGATTCGACAAATCTAATTTCAAGTTCATCACCCCGCCCGAATCGAATCGGAGTAAATGGAAAACTCTCAGGGGCGTCAATCTCTTGGACCTGAACGTCGGGCGGGCTTATCAAATTAGTATGACTCCCGATCCTGCACAACGAAAAGTGGTTCCAGAATCTATGCGCATAATCTTGCGACAGTACCTCCGCCACCCCGAAGCCAAATCTCTGGGCCCGGACGGAACCGCGTGTGGAAGCAACACCGTCGGATTACTTAGGCGATCCTCAATTCTGGCTGGCGAAATAGTGCCGGTCGGTAAGGAAACGGACCGTCATTGGGAACAGGGCGAGGATCCCAGCTTGGTGGACTTCAAAGTTCACGAATTTCGGAAGCGTAGAAAAATGGTGGTGGCTGAGCTGTCGGATAGAAGCAAATGGAAGAAGTTGGGGGTAAGGACGCTTATTCGTAAGTCTGGGCTTAGCCAAAAAGCGGTATACACCCTACTCGCGGGTAAGCCCGTGCGTCCACAAACTCTTGTGACGTTTAAGCGGGCCGTCCGATAAGCCGACTTATCAGGAGTTATCGGACCCCGGAAAAGTCGTAAGGCGTAACGAACCGGGCAACAGTGCCGTTGATTCAGCAGGTGTGCCGAGCTTACATCACTTGACGCCCAGACAGGAGACGACGGCAACTTCTCAACTGCGAGTTGGAAATTGGGAAATTATGAAATGCAGATTGAGGCCACGGGGTTCAAGGCGTTCCCAGCAGTCCAAGAACTGACCGTCGAGGTCGGCGAAGGAGCTTGGACACGTCAAAGGCTGGCCAACCGGGCCGCTCACCCAAAACGCTGGAGGATGGGTCACCCGCGGCCCGAGTCGTTCAACTACATTTTATCAATTTGACGTGGGGTCGCAGGTTTGTACTCCTTTTACAGTGATCTCCGCCTCCGTCGGAAGGTGGAGTACCACGGTGCCGTTATCCAACTCGCAAGCCGATTCGGGCAAAACCGTGTACCGAAACGTCGCGTCAAATGTCGTCGGATTGTGGACCTTGAACTCCCACGTACGAACGTTTGCCTCCGCAGCCTTTATTAGCATTGGTGGGCCGCTAGAGACCACCGCGGAAACTCGCTTTCCATCGGTCGAAATATGTAAACGAACGATTCCTTGCACATGCGCGGTCCGCGCGAGGGGAGGGTATAGTGGGATTGCACCGCTAATGAGCGATGGCAACGCAGTCTTCTCATCCTGCCCGGAAGTTACAATTCCTGCTATTCCAATCGCGAAAACAAGCGTTAATCTCGCACACCAAGCTAGGATGCAGGTCATTTGGTTTTGCACTACGCTCATTGCGGTGACTCCTTCATGAAGTCCTTCATCGATATTGGTGCGCCTACGGTTCCGGAACTGTCATAGAAATAAACCTTTCCATTGCCCGCGCCGACGACGATGTTTATGGGCGCCGTCGCGGCCGAGATGTCTACAGCCGATGGTGGCTGTACGAAACCTGCTCCATTTCCGCCCGCCGGATGAACGTGCCACACAACATCAACGCTTTTGATCTTATCTGAGGGAATAGGATTAGCGGATTTTCCGGGATCGATATGTGCCGTTTTGTCATCGGGTTTTGAGTAGGGCCCAGGGACTGCGGGCGCAGTAAAAGGCTTACCATCGGTGGTCGTACCCGACATTCCGCCTTCTTCATGGTGCCTCCCCTTTTTGTCGTCCGCAGTTGGTGCGTTGCTGTCCGCAACCGATTGTGCAATCGCAGCCTTGGTCGCGGGTGGTACAGAATCAGCGAGCTTTTGAGCGGTTTGGGCGGCGCAAGAGCTTGAGGTTCCGGTGGCGCAGGATCCTGTGTTGCTTTGCGCGGATGTGAGGTGTCCGTCGAGGTCGGCGAAGGATTCTGGGTCGTCGCTGACGATGGCGTAGAGGTTTAGAGTTTGCGGGTTGGTGAGGTTGGCATACGGCACCGGTGTAGGCGTGGAGGACCAGTCGGCGGAGAGAAAGCGGCCGTAAGCGGAGGCGTAGAAGCGGGCGCCGAAGTCGTCGTTGTTTGTTTCCGGGTCGCGTTCCTTGCCCATGAATTTGTAATTCTGGGAGCAGGTGTTGGTGAAGTCGTGCTCGCCGCCGAAGGGGAAAAAATCGGCGTCATAGCACAGCGAACCGGTCGAAGTGAGCATGGAGCGCGAGCTGCCCAGCATGTCTTCGGCGTAATAAGTAAGAGCGTTAGTGCTGATCACGCGGTGCGCCACGCGCTTGCCGCCGAAATAAATGTATTCGTCGGTGATGTTTCCGGAAGCGTCGGATTCGTCTAGAATCTGCGAGCCAGCGCCATACCAGTAGATTTTGCCGTTGGATTTCTGGACGCGGTCACCGTCGCCATCGTAGGTGTAGTTCACCCCGCCGCCGGTTTTCATTTCGGATTCGGCGTTCCAGGCGTAAGTGGAGGTGACGTCGGAGGTTTCGTTGCCGGCGGCGTCGAAACCGAAACCGGCGGTGGTGATTTGATTGTTGGTATTCACGCCGATGGTTAACGGCGGCGCTGTACCGGTGGCCACCGCCGTGGTGAGATTTGCCCATTGGTCATAGGTGAAGGACTGGGACCAGCAATTCGAGCCACACGGCGCGGGCGTCTGGCCGGTCACGATGCGGTTCACCTGGTCGTAGGTGAAAGCTTGGGACCGCGTAGTGTCGCGGTTGTTGGTGATGCTCGCAACGTTGCCATTGTCCGCGCCAAGATTGAAATTGTATTTGAGATCGAGAATGTTTCCGTTCGTCGGGGTGGTTTGGGTACAGCTGTCGTTCCACGGCAGAGTCGAAATTGATGATTCGTAGACCCAACAAGGCTGGAGGCGTGAATTATAAATTGTCGTAAGGTTTGCGATACCTCCGAGACTCAGAGTCATTAATCCGCCAGGTGGTGTGTAGTAGCCATTGGCGATCAGATACGAATTTCCCAGCGCTCCTTCGTTAGTGGGCTGACCAGCGGCATTATAGGTAAAGGTTGCGACTGTTCCACTTGGATAGGTCAGAGTCGCCAGTGAGCCGTCGAGGTTATAAGTGTAAGCGGTATTCTTGCTGATGCTATTCGAGACGCGCTGTTCACCGATTTCACGGCCCATTTTATCGTAGGCCCACTTTTCCGAGCCACTCGCGTCCGTCATGGTGGTCCGGCGGCCAACGTTGTAGCAGGTCGTGACAACGACACAGGTGGTCTGGTCGTAGGTGTAGGTCACGGTGGGATCGCCGTTGGAATAAGTGCGTGTCTTCATGCGATTCAGGCCATCCCACGTGTAGGTTATGGTGATGCTGCGGCCGTCTTTCTTGGTGAGGACGTTGTTGTCTGAATCGTAGGTGTAGGTAACGTTTCCGGCTTCCGGATTCGTAGAAATGGTGAGGCGTTTCAGCGAATCGAAAACAAAGCTGCGGTTTCGCGAGCCACCCTGCACCACGCCAACGAGATCACCGATGGCGTCGTAACCGTAAGTCGTAACCCAGATGGGTTCGCTGGTTCCGGGACAACCATTGGAGTTGACGGTTGCGGTTGTTGAATTGGGTTCGTCGACTTCAATCAGACGGCCAAGACCGTCTACGGTGCTGCGACGCCAGTGCCCTGCCTCGTCGGTGACGAGCGTGGTGGGGCCGCAATATGCGGTATGGATAGTGGAATTGTCAGGCTTAGTGATGAGCAGGGTTCGACCGAGACCATCGTATTGATATTGCGTGACGCCGTAGGTCGTGTCGGAAGTCGCGCGGTAAGGGTTGGTGACACTGGCTTCTCGGCTGTCGCCGTCGTAGGTCTTGGCCGTGTAATCGATGCCCGACGGGTCGGAGGTGAGTTCGGTCTCGGTATTCCGGCCAAAACCGTCAACTATTAATGTTTCTGCTAACGCGAGAGACGAAGTAATTTTCTTTGAGATATTTACCTGATACGGAGTACCGGAAGAACATCCTTCGCTGGCGGTATCGCTGTAGCAAAAGCTGGTCTGGCCGCCGTCCGGATAGACGACTTTGGTTTCGCGCCACGATTCCGGGTCGTAGGTATAGGTTGTCGGCTGAAGATTGGGATCTGTCGTGGAGGTTAGAAGGCCGGTGTTGAAATCGTAGGCATTCGCGGTGATTTGCGAAAGCGCATTTGTGATGGCCGTGGGAAAAGCACCAACATAAGTCGACGAATATGCGTAAGTCGTCGTGTTGTTCAGTGGGTCGATGGACTGATACGTGACTCCGGTGTCGTACACGTTCGTGTATGAGGTGATCGGCGACCACGTCGCACCAGATTGGCACGGTTTGGTGCTGAGTTGCCGAACGACCGAACTAAGGTTGCCACGCACTACGCCCGGCGCGGCGAGGTGCTGCGTTGTTATACTTGCGCCAAAGAGTCTGTTGGCGGTGTCATAGGTATAATCGGTCTCTGAGCATTTGTAGGTCCCGTTTGAAACGACAGTGGAAGCAGGTAAATTAATCAGATTCGTCGTCTGATAGTTGCTGTTACTTTGGAACTCATAGGTATTAGTAGTCTGTTGCAGCAAGCCGCCGTGCGCTCCCGAACCGTAATCGTAGTCGCTCTCGGTGAGCAGTTTGCCGTAGGTACCTCCGGTGAATCCAGAATCGTAAGTCTTGTCAGTCTCCTTAACTTTGTTATTGGGCCATGTCGTAACAATTGTTTTGGCAACCACATTCACGGCAGCTGGAAACGCGGTCGTCGCGTTTGGATCTAGGGTGTACGAATAGGTGGTGGTCGTTGTTTGCAATAAATTGGAAGACAAAACAGCGCCTTGGTAGTCCTGACGTTCGGTTTCATAAAACGAGCAGTTTGCATTCCCCTGTGCGGTGAGCGAATGCACCGAAGTGTTACCCAAGGGGTCAGTAACTGTAGATGTCATCGAGGCCGGAGGAGGAGGGGCGGGCCAAGTTCCGACCCAACCGTTGTTAGAGTAGGTCCAGGTGTGAGCGCCGGTCTGGTCCGTCACGGTACGCGAAGTTGCTGCGCGGAAGAAACTTGGCAACGGCTGGTAGACGCCACACACTGTCTCCTGGGCCCATCCATACGAAATCATGCCGCCGGTGGGCAAGCCGATGGAGATGAGATTGCCGCTTCCATCGAACTCAAAAGTCCATGCAGTTCCATTTGGAAGAACCAGACTCTGCATAAAGGTATTCGTACCTTCCAGCGACGGGTAGCCGGATATGCTGAGAGTTAAGGGCATTTGTGCGTAACAGACTTCTACGGTACTCGTGCCTCCGGACGGCCCCGGAAGATTCCATAAAACAGCGGAAGAAGTCGGGACCGAACCCGTGCATTTACTATAATCGGTGGTGGGGACTCCCGCTCCCTGCGCATACCCGGGCGGAAGCGGAATAGTACGGTTCAGGGTATCCAGCCAACTGGTCGCCGTCAGGGTAATTTCGTTGCCGTTCGCGTCCTCTACGGAACTCGGAGACTGATAATTGAGACCAGCGTTGGAGTTGAAGTTGTAATACACCCCGTTCGCATCGATGGCGATATTGGAGTTGGCGTCGTAGCGAGTTGCGGACGCGTCGATCGTCTCGTACACCGTGCCGCTCGTGTTAATCATCTCGTGAGCTGCGCGATCCATTGTGTACACCGAATACGTCTTTTTATAATCGGGAGCAGGACCAAGAGTGTATCCTGCTAGATTGAGGCCAAAATCTGGGGTAATTTGCAGAACCCCTGGACTCCCAGCGACGGCGTACGTGCAGTTGTAAGTAGGCGGAGGGCAGGAAACCTTTCTTACGTAGACGGTGGGGTTGCTATATCGGAGGGTGAAACCCATTTTCAAAGAACCACCACGCTGGGGATACGAAAAGAGCGGAATGTGCAGATCGAGCTTTCCGTTTTCGAGGCTTATCAGGTCGAACTCGCCGCCATGATAGGCACCGTAGGGCTTGAGCCCTTGAGCATCGATTGGGTCGCTTTGTGCCAATGCGGGTGAAGTCAAACATGCAAACACAAAGAGCATCGCTGCTGCTAACGCAAACCGAATCCCGGGCATCACGCCTCCAAAGAGTTGCGGTAGTATATAGGTCGCCAATTTACTCGTGTCAAGAAAAGTCTTCGGTTAAATAACTGACCTGAGCCGTTACCGTGTGGTTTCGTCATGGCGAGCGGGAGCACGCCGTTCGCAACAGTTGCGAGTAGGATTGAACACGTCGAAGGCGGAGAGAGAGGAGTCCATTGGAGCTGGGCCGCTTCAAGAGCGAAGACTTAACAACGCACCAGGACAGATGGGTGTGACCGCTCAATTTGCAGAGGAATCGCGATAACCTTCACGCTGCGACTCCTCATAAACGTTTTATCGGAACACTATCGGCTCCGAATTGCGCCGTAGAATATGTTAGCCCGCAATTTAATAGTTGGCGTTCTCCACGGAATAACAATTTAATCCAAGAGACCTTCTATATTTCGCTGAAAACAGGGGTGTTGTAGCGGCGAGTGATGCAGTCCATTGGCTATCAGAGATTATAAACGTCGCACGCGCCAAATTGATCCGCGCTCCACAAAATTTCGTTGAGCAGATATGTGCTCTAATTTCGGATAGTGAATTTGTTTCAAATGGGGTGTATCACTTTTCCCCGCTCTGTAAGCTACCCCGCCACTGGTTTGACACTACGCTGCGGCGCTCCTATACTTCTCAGCCTACGAATCCCGGCCCGAGGAGAAATTTTGATGTCCAGATTTTCACTGGTAGTATTCCTGATTTTCGCTTCCGCCACGATTGGATTTGCAAACGAGAATGGCGAAGTCCGGCAACCGAAGATCACCACGCAGACGAGCGGGACAACGCAGCTCCTGATTTCCGTTAGCCCCGTGAATTCCCAGGTGGTATGGGCTTCGGGACAGGGCGGCACATTTGTGGTGACCACGGACGGCGGCCAGCGCTGGAAGTCCGGAGTGGTGGCCGGAGCGGAAGCGCTCGAATTCCGCGACGTGTACGGCGTGAGCGACAAGATCGCTTACTTGCTCTCCATTGGCAACAACACCGGCGATTTTAAAATTTATAAAACGATCGACGGCGGCGCGAACTGGAAAATCGAATTTACGAATCAAACGGTGAATGCTTTTTATGATTGCTTCGCATTCTGGGGGCCGGACCGCGGCATCGCGCACAGCGATTCGGTGAACGGAGTTTTCCCCGACCTGCGCACGTTCGACGGCCGAACCTGGCAATCGATCGCGAACCGCATGCCACCGGCGCTGCCCGGCGAGGCGTCGTTTTCATCCAGCGGAACTTGCACCGCAACGCAAGGACTTTTCAATGCCTGGTCCGTGACCGGCGCAAACCCGACGGCGGCGCGGGTATTGGCCACGCGTGACGGCGGGCAAACCTGGAAGGCGTATAACACTCCCCTCGAAACTTCCCTAAGCGGCGGCGCGACCACCGTCGCTTTCCGCGATGGACGCCACGGTATCGTGGGCGGCGGCGACTTGGTGGATGACTCGTTCGCTGATACGGCCACGTCCGACGATGGCGGCCAGACCTGGACACTCACCAACAAGCCACCGGTGCAAGGCGCGATTTTCTGCGTGGCCTACGTGCGCGGCAATCGCTTCGACGACAACGGATTCTATCTGGATCGCGACAGCTACGGCAGTGGCGGCCAGGATTTCGATCTCGAGCACGCCGTAGTGATTACGGCAGAGACGCAACCGGATTTTTCCTCGGGACCCGCAGCATGGACCCCGGACGAAGGCCGGACCTGGTACACGATTCCCGGCGTCAGCGGTAATTGGGCCGTCGCGTTTGCGAATCCGCAAGCGGGATGGTTTGTGGGGAATGGCGGCCAGATCCTGAAAATCAGCTTCTAACCCAACGCGTATCTGTGGGAGCGCACCTCGTGCTCATCCCGATTTCGCTACTAGCGAATCGGGATGAGCATTTTTTTTAGCCTGGCGCCTCCATTCGTGTCTACAGGGCCACGACCATACGGTTCGGCATCTGGCGTGCCACCGCGCATTGAACAGACGAGAAACTTATGCTCGGGCGGATGGCGCATCCTTCGACACCGCTCAGGCGAATGCTTTAGAATTTGCGGGTGCCACATCCTTCGTTTGGTGAAGGGTGCGGGTGTTGACTGGCAGGCGCGTTTGCGAGCGTCACGCAGGAAACGGAGCCGCCGGTAGCAACTTGCAGGTAATCAAATGCAAATGCCGCTGGCCGTAACGGCATTCGAGTTTGTTGCGGAGGGTGATGAAGTGTACGCTGCGCACCCTTTGCCCAAACCGCAAAGAATTGATTGGATAAGAACGAAGGCTCGGGTCGGAGGCCGAGTAAGCTTCTGATTGGAGGACCGAA
>Ga0302324_100003375_pt1 | contig 36107 bp, 35 predicted proteins | sample Palsa_T0_1_FD_201949 | JGI IMG/M metagenome (GOLD analysis project Ga0302324, IMG submission 201949) | Peat permafrost microbial communities from Stordalen Mire near Abisko, Sweden - Palsa_T0_1 | ecosystem: Environmental > Terrestrial > Soil > Palsa > Peat permafrost | place: Sweden: Abisko...
TAAATGAGGTGGCTTCTCCCTCCCCTTGAAAAAGGGGAGGGTCGGGGAGGGGATCGCGGGCCGCAAGCGTGGCGCTTGTGGAATGTCCGAAGTCCCCTCCCCAACCCTCCCCCGCACGCGGGGGAGGGGGCGGCCACCGGTAAGCTGAGCGGAGAATTGTGATGTTGAATGCGCGACGTGGTTTGACCTTGATGAGGGGCGCATTGCTGGCGATGGCGGTATTGGCCACGCCGGTGATCTCCCAGGCCCAGACTTCGCCCGGCAGCTATCCGGACCGCCCGGTCAAGATCATCGTGCCGTTCGCGCCGGCCGGCCCGACCGACGTGGTGGCGCGGCTGATCGCGCAGAAACTGTCGGAGCGGCTGGGCAAGCAATTCTATATCGAGAACGTCACAGGGGCCGGCGGCAACACCGGCATGGGCCAGGCGGCGCGCGCGGCGCCGGACGGCTATACGATCCTGTTCGTGTCGTCGAGCTTCGTCGTCAATCCGAGCCTCTATCCGAAAATCCCCTACGATCCCTACAAGGACTTCGCACCGGTGACGGTCGCCGGCGATGCGCCGAACATCCTGCTGGTCAATCCCAAGGTCCCGGCCAAGACCGTCCGCGAGCTGATCGACTACATCAAGGCCAATCCCGGCAAGGTCTCCTACGGCTCCGCCGGCACCGGCACGACGCCGCATCTATCCGGCGAGCTGTTCCGGCTGACGCTCGGCCTCGACATCGTCCATGTGCCGTTCAGCGGCGCCGGCCCGGCAATCCAGGCGCTCGCGGGCGATCATACGCCGATGGCGTTCACGTCACTGCCTCCCGCCATTCCACTGATCAGCGATGGCCAGATCCGCCCGCTGGCGGTGTCGGCGGCCAAGCGCGTCGCGGCGCTGCCCAATGTGCCGACGCTGGCAGAGGCCGGCCTGCCGGGCCAGGAGGCCGATACCATGCAGGCGGTGCTGGTGCCCGCGGGAACGCCGCAGCCGGTCATCGACCTGCTCTACCGCGAGATCAAGGCGATCGTCGCGCTGCCCGACATCAAGGAGCGCTTCGAGGTGCTCGGCCTCGACCCCATCGCCAACACGCCGGAGGAGTTCGCGGCCCAGATCAAGGTCGAGATCGCGAAATGGGGCAAGGTCATCCGCGGCGCCAATATCAAGATGGACTGACGGTCCCCATTGCACCACCTCGCTGTCATCGCCCGGCTCGACCGGGCGATCCAGTAAACGCCGACCGTGAGTACCGGATTGCCCGGTCAAGCCGGGCAATGACAGCGATAGGCCAGAGCCGCATGCGCATCGTCGACATCCGCGAAATCGCGGTTCCGCTCAAATCGGACCTCACCAATTCGAGTTTCGACTTTACGGAGATGACGACGTCGATCGTCGCCGTCATTACCGGCGTGGTGCGCGGCGGCAAGCCGGTCGCGGGCTTTGCGTTCAACTCCACCGGCCGCTATGCCTGCGGCGCGCAGATGCGCGAGCGCTTCATCCCGCGAATCCTCCGGGCCGACCCGGCCCCGCTCCTCGATGAGGCCGGCCGCAACATCGATCCCGCCCGCGTCGCCGCGGCCATGGTCCGGCGCGAGAAGATCGGCGGCGACGCCGAGCGTTCGATCGGGATCGGCACCATCGAGGTCGCGGTGTGGGACGCGGCGGCGAAGATCGCCGATGTGCCGCTGCACCGGATGCTCGCCGACCGCTACAGCGGCGGCCGCCTGCCCGGCAAGGTGTTTTGTTATGTCGGCGGCGGCTGGTATCGGCCGGGGCAGACCATCGCCGATCTCCAGGACGAGATGCGCCGCCATCTCGATACCGGCTACACCATGGTGAAGATGAAGGTCGGCGGCCTCCGGCTCGCCGAGGACTGCAGGCGCATCGAAGCGGTACTCGATGTCCTGGGAGGCCGGGCGAGCCTCGCGGTCGACGCCAACGGCAAGTTCGAGCGCGTCGAGGCGCTGGCCTATGCGAAGGCGTTGCGGCCGTTCGGGCTGAAATGGTTCGAGGAGCCGTGCCATCCGCTCGACTTCGCGCTCTATGCCGAGATCGCCGCGACCTATGACGCCCCGCTCGCGACGGGAGAGAACCTTTATTCGACGCAGGACGTGGAGAACCTCGTCCGCTTCGGCGGCCTGCGCACGGGGCGCGATTTCATCCAGGTCGATCCGCCCCAGGCCTATGGCATCGCGCAATACGCCAAGACCGTCGCGATGCTGGAAGGCAGGGGCTGGAGCCGCGCCTCGCTGTTTCCCCATGGCGGCAACCAGATGTCGCTCGCCATCGCGGCCGGATTCGGCCTCGGCGGCGCGGAATCCTATCCCGGCGTGTTCGGCTCGTTCGGCGGCTTTGCCGACGACGCGGCGGTCGAAAACGGCTTCCTGCCCCTGTCCGACCGGCCCGGCATCGGCTTCGAGGGCCAAGCGGCGCTTTATGCGCTGATGCGCCCGCTGGTGGAATAAGCGGTGGCTCCGCGTGTGGAAAGAGCCCCCTCCCTGTCCCTCCCCCGCAAGCGGGAGAGGGGACAGAAAGCGCTGCGGCGCGGTGCTCCCTCTCCCGCTTGCGGGGGAGGGATGGGGAGTGGGCGCTCCGCGCGGTCGAGGATGATCTGATCGCGCTCGGGCAGCCCGCCATTGCCTTGGCCGCGGCGCCGGGGCAGCTTCGCGCGAGGAGGAGCCCATGGCGATTCTCGCCTCACCCGTCGATACCGCGAGCCTCGAATTCCGCACCAATGCAGCGCGGATGAAGGCGCTCGTCGCCGATCTGCAGGAGCGCCGCGCCGAGGCGGCCATGGGCGGCCCGGCGAGGGCGCGCGAGCGCCATGCCGGGCGCGGCAAGCTGCTGCCGCGCGAGCGCGTGCTGCGGCTGATCGATCCCGGTACGCCGTTCCTCGAGCTGTCGCCGCTCGCAGCGCTCGGCATGTACGAGGATGCGATCCACGGCGCCGGCCTCATCACCGGCATCGGCCGCGTCGAGGGCCGCGAATGCATGATCCTCGCCAACGACGCCACCATCAAGGGCGGCACCTATTTTCCGCTGACGGTGAAGAAGCACCTGCGCGCCCAGGAGATCGCGTTAGAGAACCGGCTGCCGTGCATCTACCTCGTCGATTCCGGCGGCGCCAACCTGCCGCGCCAGACCGAGGTGTTTCCGGACCGGGACCATTTCGGCCGCATCTTCTACAACCAGGCCAACCTGTCGGCCGCCGGCATTGCCCAGATCGCCGTGGTGATGGGCTCATGCACGGCGGGCGGCGCCTATGTGCCGGCGATGTCGGACGAGACCATCATCGTGCGCAACCAGGGCACCATCTTTCTCGGCGGCCCGCCGCTGGTTAAGGCGGCGACCGGGGAGGTGGTGAGCGCGGAAGACCTCGGCGGCGCCGAAGTCCATGCGCGCCGCTCCGGCGTCGCCGACCACTACGCCGCCGACGATGCCGATGCGCTGGCGATCTGCCGCCGCGCCGTGTCGCATCTCGATGGCAGGACCAGGGTCGAGATTCCGCTGGCGGCGCCGCGCGATCCCGGTTGCGATCCCGCCGAACTCGACGGCCTCGTGCCGTCCGATCCGCGCAAGGCCCTCGACATCCGTGCCGTCATCGCGCGGCTGGTCGACGGCTCTGAATTCGACGAGTTCAAGGCGCTCTACGGCACCACTTTGGTCACCGGTTTCGCCCATATCGGCGGCATTCCCGTGGGCATCATCGCCAATAACGGCATCCTGTTTTCGGAATCCGCGCTCAAGGGCACGCATTTCATCGAGTTGTGCTGCCAACGCCGGATGCCGCTGCTGTTCCTGCAGAACATCACCGGCTTCATGGTGGGCAGCCGCTACGAGGCCGGCGGTATCGCCAAGGACGGCGCCATGATGGTGACGGCTGTCGCCTGCGCGCGGGTGCCCAAGATCACCGTCATCGTCGGCGGCTCCTACGGCGCCGGCAACTACTCCATGTGCGGCCGCGCCTACGGCCCGCGCTTCCTGTTCATGTGGCCGAACGCGCGCATTTCGGTGATGGGCGGCGACCAGGCGGCGAGCGTGCTGGCGACGGTGAAACGGGAAAACATCGAAGCCGCCGGCGGCAAATGGTCCGAGGTCGAGGAGGAGGAATTCAAGCAGCCGATCCGCGAGCAATACGAGGCGGAGGGCAATCCCTATTACGCCACCGCCCGGCTGTGGGACGACGGCATCATCACCCCGGCCGAAACCCGCCGCGTCCTCGCGCTCGCCTTCGCGGTGACGCTCAACGCGCCGATCCCGGAAACCAAGTTCGGGGTGTTTCGGATGTAGCCGTATCAGGAATCAGTAATCAGGGATCAGTAATCAGCAAAAGACTCCCTGATCCCTGATCCCTGATCCCTGATCCCTGATCCCTGATTACTGATCCCTGACACAACTACACCAGCTCCCGAAAGATCAGCAGCATTCCGACGGCCGAGACCGCCCAGGCGGCGGTGCGCAGATATGGCACGCCGGCGACGTAAAGGATCGCGTAGGCGAGCCTCGCCCAGAAGAACATCAGCGCGCCCAACTCGGTCATCGCGTCGTCCCTGCCGGCGATATCCGCGATGACCAGCAGCGGTACGAACAGGACCATGTTTTCGATCATGTTGAGATGGGCGCGCCGGGCGCGGCCGGGCCAGCCCGTCAGCTCGCGCAAGCCCTCACGATTGCCGAGAGCGGCCGCGAAGCCGCGTTGCAGTGCCGTGCCGGTGGTGGCGACCAGCATCTGCACGAATGTCAGCGCCAGGGACCACAACAGAATCTTGAATTCGGTGGTCATCGCAATCCCCTGCGTCGAAGTCCGTGACTGCTCCAGCGATGCCGGTTGGAGCAATGATTTGATGCGACCGCGGCCGGCATCGAGCAATGCCGGCCGCGTCCAGCAAATCCAGCTTGCAGCGTTAAAGCGTCCGAGGCCCGGCGTCCGCGTCTCGGGCCGCGCGGGTCACTCGATGCTCGTATAGATCCGGTCGTCAAACAGCGCGCCGGTCATGGGTCCGAGCTTTTCGCGGAATTCCTTGGTCGATGCCGTGACGATATGGTTGTCGACCGCCTCCCGGTTTTTCCAAATCTCGGAGACGGTGAAGTGGTTGCCCCGGTTGTCCTGCTGCCAGACCTCGAAGCGCACGGAGGAGGGCTCTTTGCGGGTGTCGTCGGCGAACTTCTTGAGCAGGTCGATGGTGACGTCCTTGGAGGGGGGCGCGACATCCACATGGGTGACCACGTAGATCGAGCCCTTGCCGCCCTCGGTCGCGCCTGCCGCGACGGAAATCGGCTGGGACGGCCGCTCGTCATAAGGTCCTGAGCGCAACGGCTTGAGCTTGTCGCGGAACTTGGTCATCGCGGCGCCGCCGCCATGGGCTTCGAGCGCCTTCAAATCGCTCCACGCCTCGAGGATGGCGAATTGATTTGGCCGGTCGACTTGCTGGAGCACCTCGTAACGCAGGTTGCCCGGTTCCTTGCGGCTCGCCGCGGCGACCTCCTTGATGAGGCTGGCCGCCTCGCCTTTGGCCGACGGCATGACCTCCAGATAGGTCACCGCATAAGAGGTCTGGCTGGCGGGTGTCTGCGCCCCCGCGGGTGCGGCCAAGGCGGTCATGATGGCCCCTGCGATCAACGTTCCGGAAACTGCTTTCATCGCGATCCTCCCAAGTGACGCGCCATGGTGTGCGCCGACTTGTGCCGGCGGCGCGTTTCGTCGCGGGCAAACTATCGCCGCGATCCCGCGCCCGTCAAATGCGCAAATTGTCTTGGCGCAAGCCGTCTTGTCTCGCCTTGGCGGTCTGGTGTCCCACGGTCACCCCCTGCCGCCCCGCTTCCGCCCTCGCTATTGGGAAGTCGCCCATTTGATCAGGCGGTCGACCTGTGACTTCGCATAGTCATAGGTGACCTTCTCCAGATCGGCGGCATTGGTCCAATTGACGAGCGGCTTGGCGGCGCCGGATTCCATGGTGTCGTGAATGAAGGCGCCCCCGACCGTCAACGCCGCACCAATAATCAAGCCGATGATGAATCGCATTTTCCGCTCTCCCGCTGGTGGCCCGATTATTCATCTTAGCAAGTCTTAGCTGTTCGGGAATATGTCCCGGCTTGCCACGAAGCCCCGGATTGGGCATCCGAGGCCCCGTGTCATGGTCACGTCGAGGTCGCGCGGCGGGCTCGATAGCACACATTCACCCGTTGCAGAACCGGACCGTAGGGGGTGGCGTGATGCCCGTCGCCATCTCGATGCCCCAAGAAAGTCGCAGTGCTCGACGAGGAGCGTGCGACTGCGCGCGCAACTTCACGCATCGTCGGGAAGGGAGCCCGAAGGAGATCCGGGATGACGAGGGTCATCTTTACCGCGAACATTCAGCGCCATGTGGGCTGCCCCGAAGCCGAGGCATCGGGGCGCACCGTGCGGGAGGTATTGGAGGGCGTGTTCGCCGCCAATCCGGGCGCACGTAGCTATGTGCTCGACGACCAGGCGGCGCTGCGCAAGCACATGGCAGTCTTCGTCGATGGGCACGGCATCCGCGACCGTGCGTGCTTGTCCGATGCCGTCACCGAGACGAGCACGGTCTACGTGTTCCAGGCATTGTCCGGAGGCTGATATGACCGACACTCTCTTGGTATCGACCCGCAAGGGCCTCTTCACCGTCGCACGCGAGTCCGGGCGCTGGGACGTCGCCAAGGTCGATTTCCTCGGCGACAATGTCACCCTCACGCTGACCGATTCCCGCAGCGGCGGCCACTGCTTTGCAGCGCTCGATCACGGCCATTTCGGCGTCAAGCTCCATCGCTCGACCGCAACCGGCTGGGAGGAGATCCCGGCGCCCGCCTACCCACCCAAGCCCGAGGGCCTCGAGGAGGACGACGCATGGGGCCGCCCGCTCGCCTGGAGCACGGCGCGCATCTGGGCGCTTGCTGCCGGCGGCGCGGACGAACCCGGCGTTATCTGGTGCGGCACGCTGCCGGGCGGCCTGTTCCGCTCGCGAGATCATGGAGGGAGCTGGGAATTCGTGCGCTCGCTGTGGGATAACCCCCTCCGCAAGAGGTGGGCCGGAGGCGGCGCCGATCTGCCGGGCATTCATTCCATCCTGGTCGATCCTCGGAACTCCAAACGGGTGTCGATCGCGGTCTCGACCGGCGGAATCTGGCTTACCGAGGACGCCGGCGCGACCTGGACGCTGCGCGGCGAGGGCATGCGCGCCGAGTACATGCCGGTGGAGCTCACCCATGATCCGGTCTCTCAAGATGTGCACTGCCTTGCGCAATGCCCGGCCGCGCCGCACCGGATGTGGGTACAGCACCACAACGGCATCTTCGTATCCTCCGACGAGGGCAAAACGTTCACCGAGATCACCGGGGTCGAGCCGTCGGCCTTCGGATTCCCGGTCGTCGTGCATCCGCGCGAGCCCGACACCGCCTGGTTTGTGCCGGAAATCAAGGACGAGAAGCGCATCCCCCACGGCGGCAGGCTGGCGGTGACGCGTACCCGCGACGGCGGCAAGACCTTCGATGTCCTCACCCGCGGGCTGCCGCAATCGCACGCCTATGACGTGGTGTACCGCCACGCGCTGGCGCTCGACGCCGGCGGCGACCGGCTCGCATTTGGTTCGACCACCGGGGGACTCTGGGTGAGCGAGGACCAGGGTGACGGCTGGGCCTGCGTGTCGCACACCCTGCCGCCGATCTACGCGGTTCGGTTCGCATGAGGTGATGGCACACACGCAGGTCATAGGTCGGCTCCCGCCCGGAATCCCCCATCGAACGCAAGGACGCCCTTCCTTCGGAAACGCCATGCCAATATTATTGGCGGGTATCATTCGCGGCAGGGCGCGCGATCAGATTGGCTTTTCCATCCCTCACAGTCACCTATTCGACCCCGCGTGCCGATGCCGTGGCCGATTTCGTCGCGGCGCATTATGGCCTGCCGGGCCCGATCGAATGCAGGTTGCTGCGCCGGGGCTTCAACGACACCTTCGAGGTGAGAGCCGAGAATGGCCAACGTCTGATTCTCCGGCTGTCGGGCCGCCGCGCCCGCGGTGAGTCTGATGTCGCGTCTGAATCCGCGTTTATCGCCTATCTTGACAAGGAGGGCGTTCCGGTCGCGGCTCCGGTGCCGGCCCGAGACGGAGCTCTCTTTGCCGTTGCGGTATTGCCGGAGGGGCGGCGTCCTGCGGTTCTGTTCAAATACGCGGAGGGTCGCGCGCCGCAGGCGAATTCGGCCGCCGACGCGCGCGCCCACGGGGTGACGCTGGCGCAAATCCACGAGGCTGCGGAAAGGTTCGTCGCCGGCGGCTGCGATCGCTACCGGCTCGACCTCGATCATCTTTTGCACCACCCGATGTCCGCGGTTTTGAGCCTCGCGTCTTTGAGCGAGGACACGCGTTCGGGGCTTGCGGCGTTGGCGAAACGATTGTCGAGCGCGGTCGCCGCGCGAAGTGGGCTCAGTTGGACGCGCTGCCATGGCGATTGCCACGGGCACAATGCGCGCATCGCCGTCGAGGGTCCGCGCGTCGGGCAAGCGGCCTTCTTCGATTTCGACGATGGCGGCCCCGGCTACCTGGCCTATGACCTCGCGGTGTTCCTCTGGGCTCGCGTCTCGTTCCAACGCAAGGAACACGCGATGTGGCACGCGTTCATCGAAGGCTATCGCTCGACGCGGTCTCTCGGCGAGGCGGACTTTGAAGCCGCACGTCTGTTCGTGCCGATCCGGCACGTCTGGCTGATGGGGGAATATGCGAGCCGCCTCGCGGAATGGGGTGTCGAGGCCGTGCCGGCCGAATGGGTCGCGCGGGAACTCGAATTCATGCAGACGTGGGAATCGACGCAGATCGGACCGGCACTCCTGTGAATGGGTTTGCAAGTCGGATTCGATCGCCGTGGCGGCACCCTCTTGTCTCCCCCTCGAACCCCCGCTTGCGTCGGCGGCGGCCTTCGCCTCTACTGCGCGCCTCTCGCGGCGGTGGAGCAAATTAATGGGCTTGGCGCTACTCGTACTCGGATTGATCCTGTTCCTCGGCCCCCATGTCTTCGTCACCATGCGGGACCGGCGCGCCACCCTGGTCAAGCGCATGGGCGAGTGGCCCTATAAGGGGCTGTTCGCGGTCGTCACCATCATCGGGCTCTACGTCACCGCCAAGGGCTTCGCGATCTATCGCGACGCCGGGCCGATCGAGGTGTGGGATCCGCCGGCCTGGACCCGGCACATCACCGTCGCCCTGATGTGGCCGGCGGTGATCCTCGTCACCGCGGCCTACATCCCCGGCGACATCAAGCGCATCGTGAAGCACCCCATGCTGGTGGGGGTGAAGCTGTGGGCGGTGGCGCATCTCGTCTCCAACGGCGACCTCGGCGCGATCATCCTGTTCGTGTCGATTCTCGCCTGGGCGGTGTATGACCGCATCACCCTCAAGCGCCGCAGCGATCCCGGCGCTCCGCCGATTCCGCTCGGCGGACGCCGCAACGACATTGCCGCCGTCATCGTCGGGACCATTCTTTATTTCGCGCTTGCTTTGGTCTTCCATCCGCTGGTGATCGGAAAGGCGGTGATGATGTTCGGACCCCGGGCGCTGGGAACCTGATCCGTGTCGACCCACACCGACCAGAAGCGGCTGACCGCGCCGGACATCCGGGCCCGCAAGGGCGGCAGTCCGATCGTCATGCTCACGTCCTATCACGCCCACACCGCGCGCATCCTCGACCGCCATTGCGACGTGATCCTGGTGGGGGATTCCCTCGGCATGGTGATGCACGGGCTGGAGACCACGATCCCCGTGACCCTCGACATGATGATCCTGCAGGGCCACGCGGTGATGCGCGGCTCCAGGCACGCTCTGGTCGTCGTCGACCTGCCGTTCGGCTCGTACGAGGTGTCGAAGGAGCAGGCCTTCACGACCGCCGCGCGGGTGCTCAAGGAGACCGGCTGCGGCGCGATCAAGCTCGAAGGCGGCCAGCGCATGGCCGAGACGATCGCCTTCCTGGCGCAACGCGGCGTCCCGGTGATGGCCCATGTCGGGCTCACCCCGCAATCCGTCAATGCGCTCGGCGGTTTCCGCGCCCAGGGCCGCGACCGCGCCGACTGGGCGCCGATCGAAGCCGACGCCCGCGCGGTGGCGGATGCCGGCGCCTTTTCCGTCGTGATCGAGGCGGTGGCGGAGCCGCTCGCCGCGCAGATCACCAAGCAGATCCCCATCCCCACCATCGGCATCGGCGCCAGCCCCGCCTGCGACGGCCAGGTGCTGGTGCTCGAGGACATGCTGGGCCTGTCGCCCTGGGTGCCGAAATTCGTCAAGCGCTACACCACGCTCGGTCCCTCCATCGAGGCGGCGGTATCGGCCTATGCGGATGAGGTCCGCAGCCGCTCGTTCCCCGGCCCGGAGAATGTCTATTCCGTGAAGGGCGAGCGGTGAGAAGGAGCCGATGCGGCGTTAGCCGTACCCGGAAAGCCTCTCTTCCCCTCTCCCGCTTGCGGGGGAGGGTAGGGAGGGGGCTCAGCGGTTGAGGCCGATCTCGAGGATTCAGATGGGCCCGCCCCAGTTCGAGTGTCCTTGTGATTCACCGTGTCTCGTAGTATGTTTTTGCCATGATCCGGTCGTGGCGCAACTCCGTTACCCGCAAGGTGTGGGAGGGTGAGCGACCGAATCAGATGCGCGGTCTCGATCACGATGCTGCCATCGATCTGTTGCTGGCCTTGAACGTCGCTAAATCGCTGCACGACCTCAGCCCTCTAAAGAGCGTTGGCTTGCACAAGCTAAAGGGCGATCGAAAGGCGCAGTGGGCGATGAGCGTCAACGGCCCGTGGCGCATATGTTTCGAGTTCCGGAAGGGTGACGCCTATGAAGTCGAAATCGTCGATTACCACAAAGGATGAAGCGAGGACTCCCGCCGTGCATCCCGGGCGACTGCTCAGGCGCGAACTGCAGGCACGCGAACTTAGTGCAAACCGAGTTTCCCTCGATCTCGGCGTGCCGTCCGGCCGCATCACCGACATCCTCAATGGGCGTCGCGCCATCACGGCCGACACGGCGGTGCGACTCGGCCGCTATTTCGGCAACAGCGCGCAATTCTGGCTCGACCTGCAGAGCCAATACGAAATCGCGATGGTCGAGAGAGAGCGGGGACCGGAGATTGCGCGGCGCGTCCGGCCGGCGGACGCGGCGTAACAAGGATTTTCTGCGGAATTGGAGTTTCGCGATGCTTTCCCTCCCCGGTTTCGGGGAGCGCAGGGTGGGGTTCTTGCTTCCTTCGATCGACCGAACCGCCGTACCCCACCCGACCTCGCTTTCGCTCGGCCACCCTCCCCGAAGTCGGGGAGGGATTCATCTCACTCCGCCGCCACCACCCGCTTCCCCTTCGCCGTGCGCCGCGCCAGCACCGGGGCCAGGAACGCGCCCGTGTAGCTGCGCTTGACCTTCACGATGTCCTCCGGCGTCCCCGTCGCGACGATTTCGCCGCCGCCGTCGCCGCCCTCGGGGCCGAGGTCGATGATCCAGTCGGCGGTCTTGATCACTTCGAGATTGTGCTCGATGACCACCACGGTGTTGCCCTGGTCGGTCAGTTCGTGGAGCACCTCGAGGAGCTTCGCCACGTCGTGGAAATGCAGGCCGGTGGTCGGCTCGTCCAGGATGTAAAGGGTGCGGCCGGTGGCGCGCTTGGCCAGTTCCTTGGCGAGCTTGACGCGCTGGGCCTCGCCGCCGGAGAGCGTGGTCGCCTGCTGGCCCACATGGATGTAGTCGAGGCCGACCCGGTGCAGCAGCGCCAGCGGCTCGCGCACCCGCGGCACCGCCTTGAAGAAGTCGAGCGCCTCCTCCACCGTCATGTCGAGCACGTCGGCGATCGACTTCCCCTTGAACAGCACGTCCAGGGTTTCGCGGTTGTAGCGCTTGCCCTTGCAGACGTCGCAGGTGACGTAGACGTCCGGCAAGAAGTGCATCTCGATCTTGATGACGCCGTCGCCCTGGCAGGCCTCGCAGCGCCCGCCCTTGACGTTGAAGGAGAACCGCCCGGGCTCGTAGCCGCGGGCCTTGGATTCCGGCAAGGCGGCGAACCATTCGCGGATCGGGGTGAAGGCGCCGGTATAGGTCGCGGGGTTGGAGCGCGGCGTGCGGCCGATCGGCGACTGGTCGATGTCGATGATCTTGTCGATGTGTTCCAGGCCCTCGATGCGGTCGTGCGGGGCAGGGCCCTCGCTCGCATTGTTGAGCTTGCGCGCCACCGCCTTGTAGAGCGTGTCGATGAGGAGCGTCGACTTGCCGCCGCCGGACACGCCGGTGATGCAGGTGAACAGGCCGAGCGGGATTTCGGCGGTGACGTTCTTGAGGTTGTTGCCGCGCGCGTTCACGACCTTGAGGGTGCGGCGCGGATTGGGCGCGCGGCGCTCCGGCACCGCGATGGTGCGCGCGCCCGTGAGGTACTGGCCGGTGAGCGAGTTCTTGTTCGCCATGATGTCGGCGGGCGTGCCGGCGGCGATGATCTCGCCGCCATGGATGCCGGCGCCGGGACCGACGTCGACCACATGGTCGGCGATGCGGATGGCGTCCTCGTCATGCTCGACCACGATCACGGTGTTGCCGAGGTCGCGCAGGCGCCTGAGGGTCTCCAGCAGGCGCGCATTGTCGCGCTGGTGCAGCCCGATCGAGGGCTCGTCGAGCACGTAGAGCACGCCGGTGAGCCCGGAGCCGATCTGGGATGCCAGCCGGATGCGCTGGCTCTCGCCGCCCGACAGCGAGCCGGAGGCCCGCGCGAGGGTGAGATATTCGAGCCCGACATCGATCAGGAATTTCAGCCGCTCGCGGATTTCCTTGAGCACGCGTCCGGCGATCTCGTTGTGCTTGGCGCTGAGCTCGCCGGGCAGCGCCGCGAACCACTCGGCGGCGCGCTTCACGCTCATGTCGGCGGCGGTGCCGATATCGATCCCGGCTATCTTGACCGCCAGCGCCTCCGGCTTGAGGCGGCGGCCGTTGCAGGCGCTGCAGGGAATGTCGGTGAAATACTTCTGCAGCTCCTCGCGCGCCCACTCGCTTTCGCTCTCGCGGAACCGGCGGTCGAGATTGGTGATGACGCCCTCGAACGGCTTCCTGGTCTCGTAGGAGCGCAGGCCGTCGTCATAGACGAAGCGGATCGCGTCGTCGCCGGAGCCGTACAGGATGGCATCCTGCACCTTCTTGGGCAGATCCTTCCATTTGGTGTCGAGGCTGAACTTGTAGAACTTGGCCAGCGCTTCCAGCGTCTGGGTGTAATAGGGCGAGGTCGAACGCGACCACGGCGCGATCGCGCCCTTGCGCAGGGTCGCGTTGCGGTCGGGAATGACGAGATCGGCGTCGGTCTTCTGCTCCAGGCCGAGTCCGCCGCAGGCCGGACAGGCGCCGAACGGATTATTGAAGGAGAACAGCCGCGGCTCGATCTCCGAAATCGTGAAGCCGGACACCGGACAGGCGAACTTCTCCGAGAACATGATGCGGTTGGCGTCGGAGGCGGCGGCGGTCGCGAGCTTGGTCTCCTTGGCTTTCGCCTCTCCGCGCTCGCGGGGAGCGGGGGAAGAGCCCGCCTGCGCGTCGGCGAATTCCACCACCGCGATGCCGTCGGCGAGCTTGAGGGCGGTCTCGAAGCTTTCCGCCAGCCGCTGCGCGATGTCCGGGCGCACCACCACGCGGTCAACCACGACGTCGATGTCGTGGTTGAACTTCTTGTCGAGAGCCGGGGCGGCGGCGATCTCGTGGAACTTGCCGTCGATCTTGACCCGCTGGAAGCCCTTTTTGAGGTACTCCGCGAGCTCCTTGCGGTATTCGCCCTTGCGCCCGCGTACCACCGGCGCCAGCAAATAGAGCCTTGTGCCCTCCGGCAGCGCCATCACCCGGTCGACCATCTGCGACACCGTCTGGCTCTCGATCGGCAGGCCGGTGGCGGGCGAATAGGCGATGCCGATGCGCGCCCACAGCAGGCGCATGTAGTCGTAGATCTCGGTGACGGTGCCGACCGTGGAACGCGGGTTCTTGGAAGTGGTCTTCTGCTCGATGGAGATCGCCGGCGACAGTCCGTCGATCTGGTCGACATCGGGCTTCTGCATCATCTCCAGGAACTGGCGCGCATAGGCCGACAGGCTCTCCACATAGCGGCGCTGGCCTTCCGCATAGATGGTGTCGAAGGCGAGCGAGGACTTGCCGGACCCCGACAGGCCCGTGAACACCACGAGCTGGTCGCGCGGGATTTCGAGGTCGACATTCTTGAGGTTGTGCTCGCGTGCGCCGCGGATCGCGATCACCCGGCCGCCGTCGAGGTTGCGGCGAGGACGGTTGTCGAACAGGTCATTCATGCCCGGGTTCCGGCCGATCTCTGTGCTTCATCGTGTCGAGCAATCCTTCCGATCCGCCGCAGACCGCGAAGACGAACCGGAGGAGACATGTTTGCGCCTGCGCCGGTGCCCCAGCGGCGAACGTAGTGGCTAGGGGCGCGCTTCGCCAGTGTCCGGCCCGTCCCCGGGGCCTTCCTGCACCGGGGATGTGGACAAGTGGTGGCCAAGGACGGCGAGGAAGGCGACTTTCGCGGCAATGGCGGGTCGGCTAGGTTCGCCGGACCAAAAAACCATCAGTGGGAGGATCACATGAGGAGGATTGCTTTGCCGCCGGCACGCGCCGGCCTGGCGATGGTGGCCGTGGCGCTGACGCTGCTGGCGGCCCACGGGGCCGCGGCGCAGGGCTATGGGGTCGTCGCCAAGCCCGGAGTGCAATATGTCGAGCACGACGGCGTCAAGCTCACCGGCGATTTCTACGCCCCCAAGGGGCTCGACAAGGCGCCGGTGATCATCGCCGTCCACGGCGGCGGCTGGCAGAACGGCAGCCCCGACGCCTTCAAACATTTAGGCCCCTTCCTCGCCCGGAACGGCTACGCCGTCTATGCCATCCGCTACCGGCTTGCGAAGCCGGGGGTGAAGAGCTACCCGGCCGCAGTCTATGACGTGAAGGCGGCGATCCAGTTCGTGCGGGCGAAGGCCGCCGACCTCGGGGTCGATCCGGCGCGGATCGCGCTGCTGGGGGCCTCCGCGGGGGCCCAGCTGGTATCTCTGGTGGGCGTCGCCGGGACCGAGCCCCAGTTCTCCACCCTATATCGCGACGATCCCAATGCCGCGGTCTCGCCCGACGTCAAGGCGGTGGTGTCGTTCTACGGCATCTACGACATGCAGGCCCAGTGGGAACACGACCAGATCGCCCGACCCGCCGACCAGATCACCGAGAAGTTCATCGGGGTGCCCCCCATGAAGGACCGCCGGGCGTATTTCGAGTCCTCGCCTGCCGCCTATGCGACCTTCGACAAGAACCGCCCGCGCTTTCTGCTGATCGCCGGCAAGGAGGACGACATCGTCAACCCCAAGCAGGCCACCGATTTCCTCACCTTGCTCAAGCAGGCCAGGTTCAATGTCAACATCGTGGTGCTGCCGGGGGCGGGGCACGGCTGGATCGGAGAACCCATGGACGACCCCACCGCCTTCGTCTCGGTGGTGGCGCCGCGGGTGCTGCGGTTCCTGCAGGCGGGACTGTAGGCGGCGCGAAAAAAATGGGGCCGGCTTGGAGCCGGCCCCGAGCTTCAATCGCATCCAAGGCCCCCGCCCCCCGACTGAAACTGCTGGATCATGTCTAGCGTTATATTGGAGCGAGCGCTGTCACATCTCTGCAACATGCTGTGTCAAAAACAACTTGCGAGGAGCGCCGGTTTCTGGTAGGAACAAATAGAGAACTGAGAAGGTCACGGGAGACCGTAAGCCATCTTCCCCGCCTCGGGCTTGTCTGTGGGTAAACTCGCGATCCGGCGATCGGGGGCTCGCCCTCAAACCGGCTTTGGCGCAGGGTGATTGGTCAGACGGAAATTTTGCAAACGCAAGTGCGGAGAGCGGTCATGGCAGGCAGCGTCAACAAAGTCATCCTGGTCGGCAATCTCGGCGCTGACCCCGAAATCCGGCGCACTCAGGACGGCCGGCCGATCGCCAATCTCCGTGTTGCGACGACGGATTCCTGGCGCGACAAGACGACCGGCGAGCGCAAGGAACGCACCGAGTGGCACCGCGTCGTCATCTTCAGCGAAGGCCTGTGCAAGGTCGCCGAGCAGTACCTGAAGAAGGGGTCGAGAATTTACGTGGAAGGCTCGCTGCAGACGCGCAAATGGCAGGACCCGCAGGGCCAGGACCGCTACTCCACCGAGGTCGTATTGCAGAACTTCAACGGCACGCTCGTCATGCTCGACCGCGTCGGCGGCAGCGGCGGCGGCAGTTTCGGGCCGGACGAGGGCAGCGGATCCGATTTCGGATCGAGCTCCGGCGGCGGCCGCGCTCCGGCGCCTGCGCGCCAGCCCGCCATGGCCGGCGCCGGCCGGCGCGAGGACATGGACGACGAAATCCCGTTCTGATCGTCTTCAGCTCAGCACTGTCACTAGCTCAGCATTGTCATCCCGGGGCGCGCACTTGCGCGAACCCGGAATCCAGGCTGCGGTGCGAGCGCGGTGAGGCGAGGCCGTCTGGATTCCGGGTTCGCCGCTTGCGCGGCGCCCCGGAATGACCGCATGAACGCGGACGACCACGCCAAACCACTGCATTGGAGCCCCCTCATGAAAGCCGCGATCCTCGGCGATGCCGGCATCGAGATCGGCGACGTACCGAAGCCTGCGCCCAAGCCGAACGAGGTGCTGATCCGGGTCCGTGCCACCACCCTCAATCGGGCTGATCTGCTGGTCGCCTCCGGCCACCAGCACGGTCCCGTCGGCGGCAAGGGCGCGCGGATCGGGCTCGAATGCGCCGGCGAGGTCGAGGCGATCGGCAGCGAGGTCGAGGGGCTCGAGCCCGGCGACCGCGTGATGGGTTCGGCGCCGGGCGCGCATGCGGAATACGCCGTCACAGACTATGTGCGCGTCCATCGCATTCCCGCCAACAACATGACGTTCGCCCAGGCCGCCTGCTTTCCCGTCGCGCTGCAGACCATGCACAATGCGATCGTCACCGCCGGCCGGCTCAAGCGCGGCGAGACCCTGCTGATCCAGGGCGCCAGCACCGGAGTCGGCCTGATGGGCCTGCAGATCGGCAAGCTGATGGGGGCGTCGCTGGTGATGGGCACCTCCACCAATCCGGAGCGGCGGGCGCGGCTCGCCGAATTCGGCTGCGACCTCGCGCTCGATTCGCGCGATCCCGCTTGGCCGGAGCAGGTCAAGCAGGCGACCGGCGGCAAGGGTGTCGACCTGATCGTCGACCAGGTGTCCGCGAGCGTCGCCGACCAGAACCTGGATGCCGCGAAGATTCTAGGCCGCATCGTCAATGTCGGCCGGCTCGGCGGCATGACCGGCGAGTTCAATTTCGACCTGCATGCGGCCAAGCGCATCGACTATATCGGCGTCACCTTCCGCACCCGCAGCCCGCAGGAGGTGCGCGAGATCGTCCGGGCGATGCGCGCCGACCTGTGGCCGGCGGTGGAGGCCGGCAAGCTGTCGCTCCCGATCGATAAGACCTTCCCGCTCGATAAAATTGCCGAGGCCCTGGAGATGATGCGGGCGAACCGGCACTTCGGCAAGATCGTCATTGCGACGTAAGGCGGCAGCAACCTGTCTTGCCGGGGGAGTCCGAATGGAGCATTGTGCCGCCCGGTTTTCAGCGCGTGATCGCGCGCAATGTGAGACGATGACGCTCTCAAAAAGCGCGAGGGAGAAAAGGCATGAAAGAGCAGGGCTTCGGCCGGCGTGACTTTCTCAAGGGCGCAGTCGCCGGCGGCGCCGCCGCGGCCACGGCGACCACGGGTCTCGACATTCCGGCGGCGCAAGCGCAGCAGCCGGCCGTGTCCGCGCCCCCTGCCTATGAATTCCTCAATCTCGAGGAGGCACCGTTCGTCGAGGCGCTGGTCGATCACATGATCCCGGCCGACGAGTTCACACCCAAGGGCACCGACCTCGGCATCAACATCTTCATCGACCGTGCGCTGGCGGGCGGCTGGGGCAAGGGCGAGCGGCTGTACATGCAGGGGCCCTGGAAAAAGGGCGTGCCGAGCCAGGGATATCAGCTTCCGCTGGTGCCGGCCGATCTCTATCGCGCCGGCATCGCGGCGACCAACGCCTATTGCCGCAAGACCTATGGCAAGAGCTTCGACCGTCTCGACGCCAAGCAGCGCGAGGAGGTGCTGGTCGGCCTCTCCACCGGCAAGGTCGCCTTCGAGGACGGCCTGCCGGTGCGGGACTTCTGGACGGTGCTCTACCAGACGGTGATGGAGGGCATGTTCTCCGACCCGATCTATGGCGGCAACCGCAACAAGGCGGGGTGGCGCATGATCGGCTTCCCCGGCGCCATCGCGGTCAACCGGGAGAACGTCGAGAAATTCCGCGACAAGCCGTTTCCGACCGATCCGGCCGGCATTGCCGATTTGAGCTGAGGGGGACGACATGGCCACGAAATTGAAGGAAGTCGATGTCGTCATCGTCGGGCTCGGCTGGACCGGCGGCATCCTGGGCAAGGAGCTGGCCGCGGCCGGATTGAAGGTGGTGGCGATCGAGCGCGGCGCCATGCGCACCACCGGCGACGACTATTCGCTGCCCAATATCCGCGACGAGCTGCGCTACGTGGTCCGCCAGGACCTCATGATGAACACCGCGCGCGACACTCTCACGGTGCGCAACGATCCGTCCCAGGAAGCGCTGCCGATGCGCCGGCTCGGCTCGTTCCTGCCCGGCGAGGGCGTCGGCGGTTCCGGCGTGCATTGGAGCGGCCATACCTGGCGCTGGACCGACATGGAGTTCAAGGTGCGCTCGCTGTACGAGGAGCGCTACGGCAAGAGCTTCATCCCGGCCGACATGACGATCCAGGACTGGGGCATCACCTATGACGAGCTCGAGCCCTATTACGACCGGTTCGAATATACCGCCGCCATTTCCGGCAAGGCGGGCAATCTGCGCGGCGAGATCCAGCCCGGCGGCAATCCGTTCGAGGCGCCGCGCGCCCGCGAATATCCGCTGCCGCCGCTGACCGGGATCCTCGCCAGCGAAATGTTCAGCGCCGCCGCGCGCGACCACGGCTATCATCCGTTTCCGCGGCCGTCCGCGAACGCGTCGCGCGCCTACACCAATCCGGACGGCGCCAAATTCGGCGCCTGCCAGTATTGCGGCTATTGCCAGCGCTTCGGCTGCGAAGCCAATGCGAAAGGCAGCCCGCACGTGGCGGTGATCCCGGCCGCGCTCGCCAATCCCAATTTCGAGTTGCGCACCCATTCCTGGGTCACCAAGGTGATCAAGGATTCCGACGGCAAGCGCGTCACCGGCGTGACCTACACCAACGTGCTCAACGGCGAGGAATACGAGCAGCCGGCCGGCATGGTGCTGTTGTGCGCCTACGCCATCAACAACGTGCACCTGATGCTGCTGTCGGGCATCGGCGAGGCCTATGACCCCGTCGCGCAGACCGGGGTGATCGGCAAGAACTACTGCTACCAGACCGGCACCGGCGCGACGCTGTTCTTCGAAGGCCGCCACTTCAACCCCTTCATGAACGCGGGCGGGTCGAACGCCACCATCGACGACTTCAACATCAACTGGAAATTCGATCGCGGCCCGCTCGGCTTCCTCGGCGGCTTCAGTGTCGCGGGCGGCTTCAACACCGTGCTGCCGATCGGTTACCGCCCGGTGCCCAGCGGCACGCCCCAATGGGGCACGGCGTGGAAGGCGGCGACCTCGAAATGGTACCAGACCGCGATGCAGATCGGCGCCAGCGGAAGCGTCATGGCCAACCGCTACAACTATTTCGATCTCGACCCGACCTATCGCAACGCGTTCGGCCAGCCTTTGATGCGCATGACGTTCGACTACAAGGAGAACGAACACAAGATGGGACGGCACGCCGCCGAGCTCATCAATACCATGGCGCGGGCCATGAATCCGACGCGGCTCAACCCGGCCGTCGCCCGCACCAATCCGTGGACGGTGGTGCCCTATCAGAGCACGCACAACACCGGCGGCACCATCATGGGCACCAACCCGAAAGCGAGCGCCTTGAACAAGTACCTGCAGAGCTGGGATTGCCACAACCTGTTCGTGGTGGGCGCCAACGTGTTCCCGCACAATTCCTCCTACAACCCGACCGGCCCGGTGGGCGCACTCGCCTATTGGACCGTGGATGCGATCAAGAACCGCTACCTCAAGAACCCCGGCCCGCTGGTGTCGGCATGAGGGTGGTGGCGATGGGACGGATGATGGGAGCAATGGCGCTCCTGCTTGCGGTGGCCGGCGCGGCGCGCGCCGACGGCGACGCCGGGCGCGGCGAGAAGCGCTTTGAGGAATGCGCGACCTGCCATTCCACTCAAGCCGGCGTCAATGGCGTCGGGCCGAGCCTGCACGATCTGTTCGGGCGCAAGGCCGGGTCGCTCGACGACTACCGCTATTCGCCGGCGATGAGGCGCAGCGGCATCACCTGGACGCCGCAGACGCTCGCCACCTTCATCGCCGATCCGCAAAAGGCGGTGCCCAACAACCGCATGCCGTTCGCCGGCATGCCCGACGCCGCCGAGCGCGCCGACCTGATTGCCTATCTGGAGAAGGCGTCGAAGTAGACCGAATTTGCCTCAGTTCGCGACCGGTACCAGTTCGAAGACAAGGCCATATTTGGCGGCAGCAGCGACATCGCCGTCTCGTAGCGCTTTGCGGACGGTATCGAGTTTGGCGGCGTCCTCGATCGACAAATAGGGCGACCAGCTGCTGTCATACTCGATCAACTCGACGGGGATTTCAGCGGCGTACCGGCCTTCGTGAATGAGCTTGGTCTTTCGACTCATGGCATTTTCCGTCTCGTAAAATCACTCGACCATCGCAAGGATCTGGCCGATAGGCCGTCACCACGACGGCGGGCTCCGTACGGCCCTTCGGGATTCCCCAGAGCACATGTATGGCCCTGCCTGAGTCGTCCTTTTGCGGGACGAGAACACTCGGTCCTTTTGCAAATCCTCGACCGCAACGGCGGTACCGACGCCATTAAGGACATCCATTGCAAATATACTATCGTTGGCGAACTCATCATAGCCATGTTCGGAAATGCGAACTTTGCCCTCGGCGACCAGCGCTTGCACCGCAATCAGGGTGTCGCTCGCGCTCGCTCCTCATCCCGCCAGCTGCGGCATGGGTCGGACTAGCGGGCGGGTCAGCGGCGTAGTTTGTGCGGTGCCGCCCCGCCGGCAGTTGGCCCGACCTCCATCCAACCGTCAAGTTACTGATCTTTTTAACATAAATTTGGCTCATCCGGCGCCGCTTTGGGTGGCAATCCGGCACCGGAAGCGCTATCTAAGGGCCAGCGATTCACGAGAACTTTTCACGGCGGTTTTTCACTTTTGGCCGATAACGATCAAACACCACCGGCGGATTCCGGCTCGGGTCCGTCGGACACGCGTCCCGTCTCCATAGTCGAGGAGATGAAGCGCTCCTATCTCGATTACGCCATGAGCGTGATCGTGGCTCGTGCGCTGCCCGATGCGCGCGACGGCCTCAAGCCGGTGCATCGGCGCATCCTTTATGCGATGCACGAGGCCGGCTATGAATGGAACAAGCCGTATCGCAAGTCGGCCCGCGTGGTCGGCGACGTCATCGGCAAATACCATCCCCATGGCGACCAGGCCGTCTATGACGCGCTGGTACGCATGGCGCAGGATTTCTCCATGCGCCTGCCGTTGGTCGACGGCCAGGGCAATTTCGGCTCGGTCGACGGCGATCCGCCCGCGGCGATGCGCTACACCGAGGTGCGCCTCGCCAAGGTCGCGAATGCGCTCTTGGATGACATCGACAAGGACACCGTCGATTTCGCGTCGAACTACGACAATTCCGAGCGCGAGCCGGTGGTGCTGCCGGCGCGGTTCCCGAACTTGCTCGCCAACGGCGCCGGCGGCATCGCGGTCGGCATGGCGACCAACATCCCGCCGCACAATCTCGGCGAGATCATCGACGCCTGCCTCGCGCTGATCGACGATCCCGCGCTCGCCATCGACGACCTCATCAAGATCATACCGGGCCCGGATTTTCCGACCGGGGCGCTGATCCTCGGCCGCGCCGGCATCCGTGCCGCTTACCATCTCGGCCGCGGCTCCATCGTCATGCGCGGCAAGGCCGAGATCGAGTCGCTGCGCAAGGAGCGCGAGGCGATCATCATCACCGAGATCCCCTATCAGGTGAACAAGGCGACCATGGTCGAGAAGATCGCCGAGCTGGTACGCGAAAAGAAGATCGAGGGCATATCCGATCTGCGCGACGAGTCCGACCGCGACGGTTATCGGGTGGTGATCGAGCTGCGGCGCGACGCGGTCCCCGACGTGGTGCTCAACCAGCTCTACCGCTTCACCCCGCTGCAATCGACCTTCGGCGCCAACATGGTGGCGCTCGATGGCGGCCGCCGTCCGCAGGTGATGAACCTGAAGGACCTGCTCACCGCCTTCATCGCGTTCCGCGAGGAGGTGGTGTCGCGCCGCACCAAGTTCCTGCTCAACAAGGCGCGCGACCGCGCCCATATCCTGGTCGGCCTCGCCATCGCGGTCGCCAATATCGACGAGGTGATCCGGCTGATCCGCGCCGCGCCCGATCCGAACGCCGCCCGCGAGGCCCTGATGGAGCGCGAATGGCCGGCGACCACCGCGGTCGCGCTGATCGAGTTGATCGACGACCCGCGCCATCGCGTATCTTCGGCCGGCACCGCGCGGCTCACCGCCGAGCAGGCCCGCGCGATCCTCGATCTGCGGCTCCAGCGCCTCACCGCGCTGGGGCGCGAGGAGATCAAGGAGGAACTCGACAAGCTCGCCGCGGAGATCGCCGACTATCTCGACATCCTGCGCTCGCGTGCCCGCATCCAGTCGATCGTCAAGACCGAGATGATCGAGGTCAAGGACGAGTTCGCGACCCCCCGCCGCACCGTGATCGTCGATCAGGAAGGCGAGATGGAGGACGAGGACCTGATCCAGCGCGAGGACATGGTCGTCACCGTCTCCCATCACGGCTACGTCAAGCGCGTGCCGCTGTCGGCCTACCGGGCGCAGCGCCGCGGCGGCAAGGGCCGCGCCGGCATGCAGACCCGCGAGGAGGATTTCGTCGCCCGGCTGTTCGTCGCCAACACCCATGCTCCGGTGCTGTTCTTCTCCTCGCGCGGCCAGGTCTACAAGGAGAAGGTGTGGCGGCTGCCGCTCGCCGCGCCCCAGGCGCGCGGCAAGGCGCTGATCAACATCCTGCCGCTGGAGCAGGACGAGCGCATCACCACCATCATGCCGTTGCCGGAAGACGAGGCGAGCTGGGCCGATCTCGACGTCATGTTCGCCACCACCGGCGGCACCGTACGGCGCAACAAGCTGTCCGATTTCGTCGACGTGCGGCGCTCCGGCATGATCGCCATGAAGCTCGATGACGGCGAGGCGATCGTCGACGTGCAGATCTGCACCGAGCGCGACGACGTACTGCTGACCACCGCCAACGGTCAGTGCATCCGTTTCCCGGTCTCCGACGTGCGGGTGTTTACGGGGCGCAGCTCCATGGGCGTGCGCGGCATCGCCATGGAGGACGGCGACGAGCTGATCTCGCTCTCGATCCTGCGCCACGTGGACGCCACCGGCGAGGAGCGCGCCGCCTATCTCCGGCGCGCCAGCGCGGTGCGGCGCGGCCTCAACGAGGAGGCCGAGGAGGCGGTCGACGCCGAGCCCGACATCGAAGAGGCCGAAGGCGCCATCGAGCTCGGCGAGCAGCGCTATGTCGACCTGTCGACCGCCGAGCAGTTCGTGCTGACGATTTCCGAGCGCGGCTACGGCAAGCGCACCTCCTCGTTCGAATTCCGCACCACCGGCCGCGGCGGCAAAGGCATCGTCGCCATGGACAACCGCGAGCGCGACGGCACGCTGCGCGCCAAGATCGGCCGCCTGGTCGGCTCGTTCCCGGTGGAAGAAACGGACCAGCTCGTGCTGGTCACCGACGGCGGCCAGTTGATCCGCTGCGGCGTCTCCGAGATCAGCATCAAGGGCCGCAAGACCCGCGGCGTGATCGTGTTCAACACCGCCGAGGAAGAGCGCGTGGTGTCGGTGGAGCGGCTCAGCGAGGAGGGCGAGGAGAACGGGGAGTGAGGGTCTTCGTGGTGTCCGTAGCCCGGATTGAGCGTCAAGCGAAATCCGGGATCGCCCACCCCGGATGTCCGCTTCGCTCCCATCCGGGCTACGTGTCTGCGACGAGCGCCAATCGGATCGCTTCCAAAACGCCTTCTATATTCTCATCGATTTCCGGGTTGCCGAAGCGGAGCACGCGGTAACCAAACTCATTCAGCGTCCGGTCTCTCGATTCGTCGCGCTCGCGATGCCCTTTCTTATCCCTCCCCGTCTTCGGGGAGGGCAGGGTGGGGTTCTTTCTTCCTTTGCTCGGCTGTGCCTGTGGCCCCCACCCGACCGAGCTTCGCTCGGCCACCCACCCCGAAAACGGGGAGGGAAAGTGGGTCACAAATCCATCGTGGCGGGGGCGAACAGCTCTTCGATCTCGACGCGCCGGTCTGTCAGCCCCTGCGCGTGGACGTAGTCCGCAATGGTCTCCAGCACCTTGCGTGTCGCCTTCACGCCATACGCCATGGGGTCGGCGGCCAGCGCGCGCCTCACGTCGTCGCCGATGAGGCCGGTTTCGAAATGGGAGGCGAGCGCGGTGGTGCCGGCGCGCAGCACGGCGGCGCGGGCGGCGGCGAAGGCGGAATAGAGGTTGAGCGCGATCCAGGGATGCTGCTCCACCAGCGCGCGGCGGACCACCACGGTGTGGTTGATCGGATAGAGGCCGGTCTTGGCGTAGTAGCGGCGGCCCTCGGCGGCGCGGTCGGGAAACAGCGCCCGCACCCGCTTGTCGGCGGAAAGGTCGATGCGGCTGCGGTCGACCAGGTTGGGGTTGGTGAGGTAGAGCAGCGTCGCGTCGAGCTCGCCGCGCGTGAGCATCTCGCCGATATTGGTGCTGGCGGGCATCTGGTGGACGGTCACTCCCGGCGGCGGTTTGAAGCCGGTCGCGCCGCCATGGCTTTTGTCGCCGCGCTCCATGAAGAACTCCATGTCGCGGGGATGCACTCCGAACTCGTTCTCCAGTGCGCCGCGGCCCCAGATCGCCGCGGTCTGCTGATATTCCGGCACGCCGACCCGCTTGCCCTTGAGGTCAGCGGGGGTGGCGATCCCGGCATCGGCGCGTACCAGGATGCGGGTGTGGAAGAACTCGCGGGTGGTGAACACCGGCAGCGCCACCCACGGCGTCGGCCCCCGCGCGGTCGAGATCACCAGCGACGACATCGACATTTCGGACACGTCGAACTCGGCGAATTTGAGCTGCCGCCAGAACATCTCGGAAGGGTGCACGGTGGTCGGCGTCAGGCTGATGCCCTCGGGCACCACGTCGCCGTCGATCAGCGGCCGCGTGTTCGGATTGTCGGAGAGCGCGATGCTCAGAGCCAGGCGGCTGCGGGCCATGCCGTCAGTCCTCCTTCAGTCCGAGCTTGGCGACGATCGGGGCCCATTTTTCGTGCTCGGACTTCATGTGCCTCGCGAGGTCCTCGGGCGTGCCGCCGCGCGGCTGGGCGGAGAGCCGGGTCAGCGCCTCCTTCATGCTGTAGGAGCCGAGCGCCTCGTTGGCGGCGTGGTTGAGCTTGGCGATGATTGCCGGCGGGGTGCCAAGGGGAGCCAGCAGCGCCACCCAGGCGCCGCTGTTGATGGCGGGATAGCCGAGCTCGGGCATCGCCGGCACGTCCGGCAGTTCGGCCAGGCGCTTCGGGTTCGATACCGCGAGCGCCTTGAGCCGGCCGTCGCGGATGAATTGCAGCGAAGTCCCGGCGGTGTCGAACGTCAGCTGCACCTGCCCCGCGACCACGTCGGTGAGCGCCGGGCCGCCGCCCTTGTAGGGCACGTGGACGATGTCGGTGCCGGTGAGCTGCTTGAACAGCTCGGCGGTGAGGTGGGGCAGGGTGCCGGCGCCGCCGGTGGAATAATTGAGCTTGCCGGGATTGGCCTTGGCATAGGCGACGAGCTCGGCGACCGAATTGAAGGGCGTCGCGGGATAGGCGACCAGCACTTGCGGGGTCTCGGCGATGAGTGCGATGGGTGCGAAGCTCGTCTCGTCATAGCCGGCGCTCTTGTAGACCATCGGGCTCATGATCAGGCCGCTCGCGGCGCTCACCAGCAGGGTGTAGCCGTCCGGATCGGCCGCGGCCGCCGCCTTGGAGCCGAGCGTATTGCCGGCGCCGGCGCGGTTCTCCACGATGACGTTCTGGCCGAGTGCCGCCGGCAGCGCATTGGCGAGGAGCCGTGCCATCACGTCGACCGGACCGCCCGCCGGCGTCGGCACGATGATCTTGATCGGCCGGTTCGGATAAGGCTGCGCCGCCGCGGGCGCGGCTGCAGCGACGCCGAGCGCTGCCAGCGCGGCAAGCAGTGTCGTGCGGATCATGGGCCCTCCCGGTTCATTTTGGCGGCGCAAACCGGCCGCGGATTTGCAGTCCAACCCAATCCACCTAAGTCGTACCGACGGCAAGGGTCAAGGCGACGCGGCTTGCCGCCTTAGGCCGTCGATCAGATACGGCGACTTCCTGCCGGACATCTCGCACAGCCGCCGAAGATCGGCAGGCACGATGCGAAGGCGACGAGATAGGCGAGGGAAACCCAGCTGACCGACTCCGGCGAGGCAGCGAATGTCTTGCCCAAAGTCCGGCAGAGCGAGCTGCACGATGGTGGCGTCGAGCTGGCCGATGAATGCCCCGATGGAGACCAACCCGACGACGAGTCACGGATACCAGGGCTTGCGGGTGAAATATTCGTCGGGCATCGCATCAGTCGAGCCGCACGCCGGCGGCGCGCACCGTTTCCGCCCATTTCGGGATCTCGGCGGCGATCATGGCGCCGAAGCTTTCGGGCGTGCCGAAATTGGGCTCGGCGCCGAGGCGCGCGAGGCTTTCGCGCGCCTCCTCGGAGCGGAAGCTGTCGATGACGGCGCGGTTGAGCTTCGCCACCACCTCCGGCGGCGTGCCGGCCGGCGCGACGATGCCGGTCCACGACATCGACACGAAGCCGGGATAGCCGCTCTCGATCATGGTCGGCACGTCCGGCAGTTCCGGGCTGCGCGTGGCGCCGGTGACGACCAGCGGGATCACCGTGCCCTCGCGCACATGGCCGACCATCACGGAGATCGGCTCGAACGCCATGTCCATCTGCCCCGACAGCACGTCGGTGATCGCGGTCGCCGCGCCCTTGTAGGGGATGTGCACGATATCGATGCCGGTGCGCATCTTGAGCATTACCCCGGTGAGATGGGGCAGCGTGCCGGTCGGGGCACCGAAGTTCACTTTGCCCGGATTGGCCTTGGCGTAGGCGACGAGCTCGGCGAGGGTGAGCGCGGGAATATGCGGCGAGATCGCGAGCACGAACGGCACGCTGGAGATCATGCCGACCGGCACGAAGCTTTTCACGGGGTCGTAGCCGAGATTGCGGTAGAGCGAGGGCCCGGCGGCGAGCGTGGTGGAACTCCCGAACAACAGCGTGTAGCCGTCGGGCTCCGCCATCGCCGCAGCCCGCGAGCCCAGCGTGCCACCGGCGCCGGGACGGTTGTCGATGATCACCTGGCCGAGCCCGATGGCAAGCCGCTGGACCACGACGCGCGCCATCACGTCGACCGGGCCGCCCGGCGGAAACGGCACGATCAGCTTGATCGGACGGTTGGGATAGGGCTGCGCCTGCGCCGGAAGTGCGGTCGCGGCGGCGAGCAGCAGTGCAGCGAGCGCAGCCCGTATCTTCATCGCGGACTCATCCGGCGCGGGGATCGCGGACGCCAACCTAGCCCATTCGACCCCCGGCTGCGAAGCCGCCCCGGCGTGACAATTTCCCGCGCAGCAGCGCCGGGCATCCGGCCTTGCTCGGCGGATTCATCCCGTTGAAGAGACGGGGGAACTCCCTCTCCCGCTTGCGGGGGAGGGTTGGGGAGGGGCTCTTACGGCGCATCCGCGAATTCCCCTCCCTGACCCTCCCCCGCAAGCGGGAGAGGGGACGAAAACACAATCGATTGTCGGCGTAGCTCCGCGTTCGGCCGCTCCGGCCGCCTTGCGGGAAACTGGCCCAAAGGCTAGATCGAGCCCATGCAACCCATCGCCCTCTATGTCGGCTCTTTCGATCCCGTGACCAATGGGCACATCGACGTGGTCCGCCACGCCGCCAAGCTGGCGAGCCGGCTGGTGATCGCGATCGGCGTTCATCCCGGCAAGGCGCCGTTGTTTTCCGCCGACGAACGGCTGGCGATGATCACCGAGACCTGCGCCGACATGGTGCGTGGCCTCGGCTGCGCGTTCGACTGCATGACCTTCGACGATCTCGCGGTCGCGGCGGCACGGCGGGTCGGCGCCACCATGATGATTCGCGGGTTGCGCGACGGCACCGATCTCGACTACGAAATGCAGCTTGCCGGGATGAACGCGCAGATGGCTCCCGAGGTGCAGACGGTGTTTCTGCCCGCTTCACCCCTGGTACGTCCCATCACCGCCACCCTGGTCCGGCAGATTGCCGCCATGGGCGGTGATATTTCGGCCTTCGTGCCGGCCGTGGTGGCCGGCCGCCTCAAGAAAAAGTTTGCTGGCAAAATTCACAACTGAGAGGAAGCTCCCATGATGCGCATGCTCGCACTGTTCGCGGTTCTCTTCGCCGTCGCCCCGGCCGCCATTGTTCCAGCCCTCGCCCAACAGGGGCTGCCCGCCGGCGCGGACCCTCAGAACACGCTCATCATCGATACGACCCAGGGCCGCATCGTGGTGAAGTTGCGCAACGACCTCGCGCCCAAGCATGCAGCGCGGCTCAAGCAGCTTGCCCAGGACAAGTTCTATGACAACGTACCCTTCCATCGGGTCATCGCGGGCTTCATGGCGCAGACCGGCGACGGCCAGAACGGCAACGGCACCGGCGGCTCGAAATACCCGAACGTGCCTGCCGAGTTCTCGAACGTGCCGTTCACGCGCGGCGTCGTCGGCATGGCGCGCACCAACGACCCCAATTCCGCCAACAGCCAGTTCTTCATCATGTTCGCCGATGCGCCCTCCCTCAACGGCAAGTACACCGTGGTCGGTCAGGTGCTGTCCGGCATGGAAGTCGCCGACAAGCTCAAGAAGGGCGACGCGCAAACCAACGGGACCGTGGTCGGGCCCGACAAGATGACCAGCGTGCGGGTCGCGGCGGACGTCAAATGACGACGCCCCGATACGATCGGGGGGTATTGGCGCTGGCGGCACTGGCAATCGGCGTCGCGGCGGGCCCGCGCGAAAGCAAGGCCCAGTGCAGCGTGCTCGACCACCATCCCTGCACGCCGTATTTCTGCGGCATCCACAGCGCGCCCGGCTGCACGCCGGAGGTGTTCTACCCGCTGCGGCAGGACATGTGGCTCAAGCTCGACGCGCGAAACGATGCGCCGCAGCCGCCCGACCGCGACAAGCCGCTGGAGCGGCTGAACGAAATCGCCCCGGTGCTGTCGAAATGCCTGCTATTGCCGCCGCCGGATGTCGCCCGGCCCGGCATGCGGGTCACCATGCGGCTCGGATTTTCCAAGGCCGGCAAGGTGCTCGGCGAGCCGCGTTTCACCTTCATCACCCACGAGGCGCCGGAGGTCGTCCGGACCGCCTATCGCAGTGCCGCGACCGACATGCTCGATCGCTGCCAGCCGCTGCCGCTGACCACGGGGCTCGGCGGTGCCATCGCAGGACGCCCGTTCGTCATCTCCATCATCGACGATCGCCAGGACACGAAAGACGAGACCCATGAGCACCACTGAAGACACATTGATCCTCGAGACATCGAAGGGCCCCGTGACGATCTTGATGCGGCCCGACCTCGCGCCGCAGCACGTGTCGCGCATCAAGGAACTGGTGCGCGAAGGCTTCTATGACGGCATCGTGTTCCACCGCGTCATCGACGGCTTCATGGCGCAGACCGGCTGCCCGCACGGCACCGGCACCGGCGGCTCCGGCAAGAAGCTCAAAGCGGAGTTCTCGAAGGAGAAGCACGTACGCGGAACGGTCTCCATGGCGCGCGCCCAGAACCCGGATTCCGGCGACAGCCAGTTCTTCATCTGCTTTGCCGACGCGCCCTTTCTCAACGGGCAATATTCCGTGTGGGGAAAGGTGACGGAGGGCATGGAGAACGTCGACAAGATCAAGCGCGGCGAGCCGGTGGCCAATCCCGACCGCATCGTCAAGGCGCGCATGGCGGCCAACGCCTGAGGCAAAACGGCCGCTTCAGCCCAGGTTCTGCGCGGTGGTGGACGGACCGGACCGGTTCGGGACGAGATCGCCTCGTTTCTCCGCCAGCTTCACCTCACCCTCCGCCATGAAGAGGTACTGCACCGCGACGCGCCGATAACAGTCACTGAGGAAGCCGAGAGAGGAACTTTTAGCCAATTCGTAGTATTTGGCCGCTTCTTGCCGGTACCGATTCGCTTTGCTCAATGGGTCCTGCATAACCCGCTCCCCGATGCATTTGCGCGATCATATGTGCATGCGGAATGGGGCAGACCGATGTCGCTCCCGAGGCGCTCGCGCCGCGCGGGTACCGCGGCCGGACCGGGCGACGGGTCAGAAGCTGCCTCCGGGCCGGTACCTTCACGCGGCGGGATGGTGATAGATTCGACCGCCGCATCGAGCCTGGTGGTTTGAATCTGACGGTTCATACAGTACCCCCTGCGTCATCGGTTGAACCCATGCCGTTCCGAAATTGAGGCCCCGTGGTTACTGGATCGCCCGGTCAAGCCGGGCGATGACAGCAATGGGATTCGATCGTTGGAGACAGCACACCAGGGAGGGCCGCCGGCGTGGATCCCGAATTCATCGGTGAACTGTTCGCGCAATTTCGTCCGGTGACGGTCCGGCGCATGTTCGGCGGCGCCGGCATATTTGCCGAGGGCCTCATGTTCGGGCTCGTGTTCGACGGTGCGATCTTTCTCAAGGTCGACGCCGCCAGCATTCCCGATTTCGAACGCGAAGGATGCACGCCGTTCGTCTATACCCGCGCCAAGAGCAGCGGCCGGACCGGCCGCCATTCGCTTTCGTATTGGCGCATGCCCGAGCGGCTCCACGACGATCCCGACGAACTCGCGGTATGGGCCGGTCGCGCATTCGCGATCGCGCAACGCAAGAACGCCGCCCGTGCGCCGGGCAAGAAGCCGAGGCTGAGACGCACCGCGAGATAATCGCTCGACCCCGCCTTTGGCGACGGGTGTCGGCAACCGGACAGCGGTCGATGAATTGGGTCTCGCCTTTAGTCGACGCGGCTACATCGGCGCGTTGATCTCGTCCGGCGCGCCCTTCGGCACCGGATAGCGGTCGACCACGAACAGCATGGTGAGGCCGGTGAAGTGCCCGATGGAGCCGACGGTCTCGACGATGCCGCGTTCGCCGAACCGGTCGGCCATCGCCTTGAAGTTGGCGTCGCTGACCTGGCGGGTCGACAGCAGCTGGGACGTGAAATCGTAAACCGTCGCCTCGTCGGCGGTCATGTTGGCGGGCCGCTCGCCGGCCGCCATGGCGGCGATGAAGGCGGGGCTCAGACCGGCGTCGAGCGCCTGCTGGCGGTGCGAGTACCAGACGTATTGGCCGCCCCAATAGCGCGCCGTCAGCATGTTCGCGATTTCCTTGAGCTTGCGTGGCATCGGCGACTTGAAGCGCAGGTAATCGGCGAGCGGGCGCGACAGCTCCGCATATTCCGGGCTGCGCAGGTAGATGTTGAAGGGGCCGGTCTCCGGCTTGCGGCCGGCGGCGAGTTCCTTGTCGGCGAAGGCTTTCTGCTCGGGGGTGAGATCGGTATATGCGAGCGGCTTGAAGCGGTTGCCGCGGGTGTTGAATTCCGGCGCCGCGGTCGCGACCACCATGGCGCCGACCAGCCCCGCTCCGATCAGCGCGCCGACCGCGCCCGCAATCACGAATTTTCCGATCATGTCGTTCCTCCCTGGTGACTTGCCTGACCTGTTGGCCGGCCAGCTTATTCGCGGAAATCCTATTCGAACTCGGCCGTTCCCGCCAGAACGTAAATCGGGCAACCCGGTTGACGGCGGGCGCAGGCGGCATAGCATGTCGCCGCAACTCGGAACCAACAACGGTCGAAACGACCGAAATGGGGAGGCGACGATGTCGACGAGGCGGTATTGGAATTCGACGGCGCTCGGGCTGGTGTCACTGCTGCTTGCCGGCGCGGCGGCGCTCGCGCAGCAACCCCAGGCGGCCGATCCGACCAAGAACCTGACGCCGGTCACCGACGCGATGCTGCGCGATCCGCCGCCGTCGGACTGGCTGATGTGGCGCCGCACCTATAACGGCTATGGCTACAGCCCGCTCGATCAGGTCAACAAGTCCAACGTGAAGGATCTCCAGGTCGCCTGGAGCTGGTCGCTCACCAGCGGCGCCACCGAGACGACCCCGATCGTCCATGACGGCGTGCTCTACATCTTCAACTACGGCAACAAGATCCAGGCGCTCAATGCCGCGACCGGCGACCTGATCTGGGAATACAAGCGTGACCTTCCGGCCAAGCTGATCGCCGACACGCCGAACCTCTCCACCCGCAACATGGCGATCTATCAGGGCAATCTCATCGCCGCCACGTCGGATGCCCATATCGTCGCCCTCGACGCCAAGACCGGCAAGGTGGTGTGGGACCACGCCACTGCCGATTGGGCCAAGGGCTGGCGCTACACCGGCGGTCCCTTCATCATCAACGGCAAGGTGATCCAGGGCATGACCGGCTGCGGCAATGCCGAGCCCGGCGGCTGCTTCATCACCGGCAACGACGCCAAGACCGGCGAAGAGTTGTGGCGCGTCAACACCATCGCCCACCCCGGCGACCCCAACTACGACACCTGGAACGGGCTGCCGATGGAGAGCCGCTTCGGCGCCTCGGCCTGGATTTCAGGCAGCTACGACCCCGACCAGAACCTCGTCTTCTACGGCACCGGCCAGCCCTATCCGTGGATCGCCGAGATGCGCGGCACGCTGCCGGCAAAGCCCGGCGCCAAGCACAATGCCATGTATTCGGACTCGACGCTCGCCATCGATCCCGACAGCGGCAAGCTGAAATGGTACCATCAGCATCTCGAGGACGACACCTGGGATCTCGACTACGTGTATGAGCGGCTCCTGGTCGATCTGCCCGTCAACGGCGAAACCCGCAAGGCCGTGGTGACCTCTGGCAAGCTCGGCATCCTCGAGGCGCTCGACCGCACCAACGGTCAGTGGCTGTGGCACAAGGAGACCGTGCCGCAGAACGTGGTGGCTTCGATCGATCCCAAGACCGGCGAGAAGACCATCAACCCGGCTGCCATGCCGCATATCGGCGTGACGACGGTGAACTGTCCGTCCGATCCCGGCGGTCGCGGCTGGCCGGCGACCGCCTACAACCCCAAGACCGGCACGCTCTTCATGCCGCTCAACGAGTACTGCTCGAACACCACGCCGACGCCGCTCGATCCCGGCCAGTCCTACAGCGGCGGCGGCCGCGCCGTGTTCGCGCGCGGGCCGGTGCCCAACAGCGACGGCAATTTCGGCCGGGTCGACGCCATCAAGCTGTCGGATCGCTCGACCGCCTGGACCTATCGGCAACGCGCGCCGCACACCAGCGCGGTGCTGCCGACCGCCGGCGGCCTGGTGTTCGTCGGCGACATCGATCGCCACTTCACGGCGCTCGACGACGCTACCGGCAAGGTGTTGTGGCGCATCCGCACCAACAATGTGGTCAACTCGTTCCCGATCAGCTACAGCGTGAACGGCAAGCAGTATGTCGCGGTCGCGACCGGCAACGGCTCCGGCCTGGTGAAGTCGCTGGGGACACTGGCGACAGAAATCAGAAACCCCGATGGCGGCTCCATGCTGTGGGTGTTCGCGCTGCCGGAGAAATAGGGCGGCGGCCTTTTCCCTCCCCCTTCCTCAGGGGGAGGGTCTCACGGGCGACCTCAGCAGCCGCTTCGAGTAGCCAATTCCCGAAATCCCTGGTTCTGCCGGGAAATATTCCGAAGCCTGCATCTCACTGCGTGAGGTGCGCGGTTGCGACGGCGGTATTGAACAGCTGCGCCATGGCGGCGGTGATATCGCCGTCCGTGGTCACCGAGAAAAACAGCCCTGGCGACGCGCAGCTCTGCATGTTTGGGCTGATCTGGCTCTGAAAAGGTGCAATCCATGAATTGTACCAGGTGTTTGTGGGCAGCGGCAGATAGGCGGTGTACAGGACGGCAATGCGAATGCCGCGATTCTTCACTGTCGTGCACATGGCCGTGTTGAAGGGTTGCTGGCAACGCGTTCCATTGAGCGGTTGCGAGCACGACACCGAGACCTCGTCGTCGACGCCGTCGGTGACCAGAAACAGCACCTCTTGAGGCGTGCTGTTGGATGCGCCGGTCCCCGGGGCCGGCATGTAGTTGTTGATTTGCGTCATGGCGGACTCGAAGTTGGTGTCGGTGTCGCTATTGTTGTTCGTGTTCGTGAGCCAATTGTTGTCGTACACCTCCAGCACGTCGATGCGTCCCGCTGCCGTTTGCGCGGCGGACAGATTGGTCGTCAACGGCTGGACAGTAGTGGTGCCCGAATAGTTGAACGTGTAGATGGCCATACGGTACGTCGCATTATCCGTTGCCTCATCTGTGCTCGCCGTGGTCATCAATGACTGCGTCGCGCTGGCCATATTTTCGATCCGTGTGACCACTCCCAGTTGGTTCGCGAGCGTGTAGTTGTCGACTCCACCCGGGTTGCCGAGGGCAGGGTTTTCGCCTCCTGGATTGGATTCATGGCAGGCGAACGCGCAGCCGCCCTGGGCGGCGGTGTTGGCAACCATCGTGTTGATGCCGGCCGTGGTGGCGGCAATATCCATGGACGGGGAATTATCGAGCAAAAGATAGAAATCGATGTTGGGTGGAATCGACGCAGCCGCGGCCGATGTCCCGGATATTGAAGCCTGGTTCACGCCGAGAAGGGCTCCAAACAGGAGATTCGTGGTGGTCTGGTAGGTCACCCTCATGGTGTAGCTGCTGCCGCTGATGTTGGGGGTGACGCTCAGCGTGACGCCGTTGACGCCCCGGACATTTCCAACCTGCGAATTGAACAAGGCGGCGGCGACGTTGCTCATTGCCGTTTCGCCTTGCGCCATGACGGTTGGCGTAAGGCCGGCAAGCGCCGCGGAATCGGCGAGAGTGTCGAGTTGGGCCTTGATCTTCGAGTCAAGGGCGTAATCGATTCCCATGCCGATCATTATCAAGACGGGGACCAGAGTCAGCGAGAAAGTGACGACAACGTTGCCCTCTTTCGCAGCATGAAAGGTCTTCAGTCGCCCGCGTAGTTCTTGCAAATCATTCCCGATGGACATGGCCGATCCCCCTGTGATAACCAAGGTGATCGTGATTATTTGGCGTAGCTGTAATAAGCGAGTTAAGGCGAATAGAGAAATCTATTTATAAACCGGGTTAAATCAAGTTCAGTTCGATTTACCGAAAATGATATGGAGTAACGTTGGTCTTGGCTACGATTCGTAGTAAGACGATTTGATACGTCGCCGAAGATCTCACGGACACGAGGTCTGCACCCCCGAAACATCGTAGGCCGAAGTGTGCTAACTCTGCGCCGAGCTAATCACGCCGGTCCCGCCCGCGGCGTCAGCCCCGCTCTCGGAGCAAGAAGCCGAGAGGCCTGAGAACCGGTTCGAAGGCCGCAAGCGGCGTTCGAGCGGGGCCGGCAGAACCCATCTGTAGGAGACTGACAAGGTTGAGCCGCTCCGCGATGCAGCGGGCGCAAGTCGAGGTGGTGGGTGCGGCCGTCATCCCCTTCGGAACGATGGCTGCGATCCGCCAGCTCAAAAAACGCAATCCACTGTTCGGTTCGCGATCGCCAAGGCCTCGCTTTCAACCCCGGTACACCGCCCCATACAGCTCCAGCATCAGGCGGACGTCCGCCGCCGGAACGCGTTTCGGCGATCAAACCAGATGCGGTCGCGCGGCGATGCGCAGCCGATGTCGATCTAGCCAGGATACAGGCCAGGGTCCCCGCGACGCCAATGGAGGGATGCCATGTCCAAGAGCAGTCCGTATGTCGGCCTCGATGTGTCCCTGAAGGAAACGTCGATTTGCGCCATCGGCGATGTCGGCAAGACCGGGTGG
>Ga0302324_100003376_pt1 | contig 36104 bp, 42 predicted proteins | sample Palsa_T0_1_FD_201949 | JGI IMG/M metagenome (GOLD analysis project Ga0302324, IMG submission 201949) | Peat permafrost microbial communities from Stordalen Mire near Abisko, Sweden - Palsa_T0_1 | ecosystem: Environmental > Terrestrial > Soil > Palsa > Peat permafrost | place: Sweden: Abisko...
ATATCGAACGGCACAAGCTGAAGCTGTCCCAGGCTCGAAAGACCTGTCCCAAAATCGTCGATCGAAAGCCCAGCCCCTGCCTCGCGAAGTCGCATGAGCAAGCCGCCCATGTCGGCCGCGGCCGCTATGGAGTTCCCTGTCAGTTCGAGCTTCAGCGTGCCAGCTCGCGCGCCGTCCGGTCCCACCAGCCCGCCAAAAAATGTCTCCAGATTGCGATCCTGCAGCTGGCGTCGCGAGAGGTTCACGCTTGCGAACAGCGGCGGTTCGATTGGGAAAAAACGTTGCCATTGAGCGAGATCGGTCCCCGTTCGCTCCAGCGCGAACCGGCCCATGGCCACGATCAGGCCAGTTTCTTCGGCATGCATCAGAAATTCCGCTGGCGGCAACATTCCTCTTTTGGGGTGGTTCCAGCGCAGAAGCGCCTCGAAGCCCGCCAGAGAACCGTCGTCGAGCCGCATGATAGGCTGGTACAGAACGACGAACTGTCCCTCGGCGAGAGCCTTGCGCAGTTCCTCTTCAAGCCCGACCGCGTCGGTGCGCGGCGGTACGGATTTGAGATCGCGACGATAGAGGCAGGCGCAAGCGCCGCCCTGCCGTTTGGCTTCGAGCAGTCCCATCTCCGCGTTCCTGATGAGGTCGAGCGGATGCCTCGCTTCGGCGCCCAGCGCAACCCCAACACTCGCCGGCGCAAATACGCTTCTTCCCTTCCAGGAAAAGGCACGGCTGCAGGTTTCGACAAGTTCTGCGCCGATCGTCGCCGCGTTCGTATCCGACCGCAAAAACAACAGCGCAAAACCATCGCCGCCCAACCGGAAAACTTCAGCAACGCCGCCACAGGCAGCGTGGAGACGCTGGGCCAGCGTTTTAAGCACGTAATCGCCGCCCGCATCGCCCAGGCTCGCATGAATGGATTTGAAGCGGTCGATGTCGAGCACCGCAAGCGTCGTCATCTGCAGGTTACCGCCCTGGCGTTCCAACTCTTCCGTCAGCGCAAGACGGTTGCCGAGCCCTGTCAGCATGTCGCGCGTCGGGTTGCCGTCGCTTTCCTTTCGCGTCGTGACATCCGCGACAAGGCCCAGACAACGGTCGGCGCCAGCACCATCGCCCAGCATCGTCGCCCGCAATTCGAACCAGACATATTGTCCGTCGTCGTTGCGCACGCGGAATTCGATGCGGAAAGCCAGCCCCGGCTGCATGCGGAAGTCGGCGACGGCCTTGGTGTAAACATCGCGGTCGTCCGGATGAACGCGCGCAATCCATTCGACCGCCGGAAAAACCTGCGTGCCGCCTGCGATCCCCAGCAAAGCTGAGGCCTCGGGCGACAGCGTCACAATCTCGCGCACCAGATCGAGATCGAAAACGCCCTGATAGGAAGCACCGATGGCCTGCAGCGCCGCCAGGGTCGAATCCGGCAACGGGTCGGTCGCCGCCGTCTGGGACAGGACGGGCATCTGGACCGGCACGGCACGTGCCCGCGAACCGGTGACAGGAAACAGGCCGAGACTTTCGTCCGCTGCAATCGCCAGCGCCAGCAAAACCGCTCCGGCAGCGGCGAAACCGCCAATTACATTCGGGGCGGCAGTGTCGTTCGAGAACCAGCCCAGCGCCACCGCCGCGGCGCCGGCCGCCACGAGCGCAAAGACGGCAGCGCTCGGCGCGGCCACACGCGCCGCCTGCGCACCCTTTTGACCGCTATAGACAAGGTACGCCGTCAATAGCGTGGTACCGGTTACGACGGCGATCTCCGTCACCAGCATCGTTCCCGGAACGCCCAGCAGGGAGAGCACCGACAGAAGCAGCAGGAGAACCAATATTCCGTCGCGCCACCGCCCATTGCGGAGAGAGTACGTTTCGAACGGCACGATAGTGTCGGTGAGACGCACGCCCGCAGCCAGGGTTGCGCCAGCCAGCATCGCGAACATCCCATAGGGTCCGCCGACCACCGTGACGCCCATCGCATCGAACAATCCGGCCGAAGCCAGCCGCATCAGAAAAATCCCGCCGAGCGTGGCGGCGGCCCAACGGTCCGCAGCGTGTCCCGTTATCGCCGCGAGTCCCGCCGCAATCACGAAGGCTGCAGCGATGAGACCGGCGGCGGCTGAGAAAAACACGGCGAGCTGACGGTTGTGAGCCGCGATCGCGGCCTCGGTCCAGGCCGTAACAGCCGGCTGCGGGTCCGCATCGGAGAGCCTGATGGCGAGCGAAACCGAAGACGCGGGCGGGACTGTGACACGAAAGGCATAACGCCCATAGGCATGGGCGTTGACAACAATCACATCCGCGTCCGAACTCGCAATCTGGCGAATAGCGGCATGAGCGCGTAGCGGGAAGACACGCAGGCTCGCATCGACTGGCTGATCGGCGATCAGGATGCGGGTCGCGGGAACGGTGGCTTCGTTCGTCGCGGTCATCATGTACCACTGCGAAGCATCGCTCTCCACGCCGGAGGCAGCGTGATAGGGAGACAGCGCTTTCTTCAGGTCGATGACCGGCTCGCTGCCGGCGAAATTGATGCCGTTTGCGACGCGGGGAGAATGATCCGCGGCATCGGCTGTGATCGCGGCAAACATCAGGGCGAGCAGCGCCAGAAGGGCGGCCAGGATGGAATTCAACCGCATGGGGCCGCTCAACCTGGCTGCGCCTCGTCGGAGAGCAAGGCGAACAGGACGTGGTCCTGCCATTGGCCGTTGATCTGCAGATAGCGCAGCGCGAGCCCCTCCTGGCGAAAGCCCGCCTTGGTGAGCAAATTCTTCGACGGTTCGTTGGTGGGCAGGCACGCCGCCTCGATTCGGTGGAGCCCCAGCGTAGCAAAAATGAAGGGGATCAAGACACGGACCGCATCGAACATGTGCCCTTGACGGGCAAAGCGTTCGCCCACCCAATATCCCAGCGCGCAGCATTGGGACACTCCGCGACGCACATTGGAGAGCGTGCAACCTCCTATCAACATGTTGTCTTCATTGCGGAATACGAAAAACGCGTATGCCGAGTCCAGGCGCGCTTCGCGCTGGTAGCGTTTGAGGCGTCTGCGGAATGCTCCCTTGCTGAGCTCGTCGGTCGCCCAGACCGGCTCCCACGGTTCCAGAAATGCCCTGCTTTCCCCGCGCAGCTTCATCCATTGCGCATAGTCGGCAACGCGGGGATAGCGCAGATAGACCTCGGCGCCCTTGATCACCGGCTGCTGACCGCCGGGGAATGTCAGCCCACGCATGAAGGCCATTGCGCCAGCGGTCATTCCGCCGCGCGGCGCGCGACGCCCGCTCCGAAACGCTGCGCGAAGATGTCGTAGCGCTCGAGTTTTGTCACGGGACCGATCGCGGCGATCGCAGGCCGTTCGGTAATCATGATGCGTTCGCCGAAGCGGCGCACGGCATCGGCGTCCACCGCATCCAGTCTGGCAGTCAGTTCCTCAACGGGAATAGCTCGGCCATAGGCATGAAGGTGACCTGCGATCTGTTCGGCGCGGGCCGCCGGGCGCTCAAGGCCCATCAACAGGCCCGATTTGAGCTGAGCTTTCGCCCGTGCGACCTCCTCCACCGTGGCCGTGCGGGCGAGTGCGGCCATCTGGTCGGCGATAATGGCGGAAAGATCCGCAGCTTCGCTTTCTCCTGTGCCGGCATAGATGCAGACGGCACCACCATCGATGAAAGTATTGGTAAAGGCGTAAATCGAATAGCACAGTCCACGCTTTTCACGCACTTCCTGGAACAGGCGAGACGAGGTGCCTCCGCCCAGCGCGGTCACATAGACTTGAGCCGTCAATACATCGTCGTCGTTGCTCGCTACTCCGGGAAACGCATAGGTGACGTGCGCCTGCTCGAGTTCCTCGACGACACGCAAATCCTGTCCGCCGAAACGCGCCGGCTCGCTCAGCGGCCCGTTGCCGAGCTTGAGCTCGGCGAAGTGGCGTGCGGCGAAATCAACCATCCGGGAATGCTCGACCGCGCCGGACGCAACGAAAGCCATACCGCCGGCGCGATAATTCGCGGTCATATAGGTTTCGAGATTCTGACGCGTGAAGGCGCCGACCGTCTGCTCGTCACCCAGAATGGGCCAGCCCATCGACTGGTCGGGATACATGGCGGATTGCAGGTGATCGAATACGATGTCGTCGGGTGTATCGCGAGCCTGGCCGATCTCCTGCAAAACGACCTGACGTTCGCGCTCCAATTCCGCCGGCTCGAATGTCGGATGGGTGAGGATATCGGCCAAGATATCGATGGCGAGCGGCACATCCGCCTTCAGCACGCGCGCATGAAATGCCGTCTGCTCGCGGCTGGTATAGGCATTGAGGAAACCGCCCACAGCTTCGATTTCCTCGGCCAGGGCGCGGGCAGTACGGCGCTCGGTGCCCTTGAACGCCATGTGCTCGAGCATATGCGAGACGCCCATCAGGGGTTTCGTCTCATGCCGCGCGCCGCAATTGACCCAGACGCCGATAGCGGCGCTTTCAAGTTGCGGCATAGTATCCGTTGCGACCGTCAAGCCATTGGATAATTTGGTAATTTCAACATTCATGAACGCGCCATCCGATCTTCCACAAAGGCACGCAACCGGGTCTCGTCACAGGGTAGAACGGTCGCGCGCTCCACCCTCACATAAAGGTCATCGAGCCGCTCCGGCAAGGGGGGCCGGACACCGGTAGCGCGTTCGACAGCATCCGGGAACTTCGCGGGATGGGCGGTCGCCAGGACCACGCGCGGCTGGCCCACCTCGCCTGCCATATTTTGTGCCGCGAAGACCCCTACGGCGCTATGCGGATCGATCAGGCGTCCCGTCGTTCGAAAGACCGAGCGGATCGTGTCCAGGGTCTCGTTGTCGTTGCAGCGCCGCGCCGCATAGCGGGCGCGCAGCTGGTCAAGGACTGCCGGCGGCACGACCAGGCGGCGATCCGCGACAAAACGGTCCATCGCCGCCCTGAGCCATGGGGCATCGCGGCCCGATGCTTCGAAGAGTGCCCGTTCGAAGTTGCTCGCCACCTGGATATCCATCGACGGGCTCAATGTCGGCTGAGCCGCGCCCGCCGCATATACGCCTTGGTCGAATGCACGGACGAGGATGTCGTTCGCATTGGTGGCGACGACGAGCCCCGCGAACTCGAGCCCCATCCGCATGGCTGCTTCGCCCGCGAACACGTCGCCGAAATTGCCGGTGGGTACGACAAAGCTCGGGCGCCGCGGGGCAAGTTTCGCCGCCGCCGTGAAGTAATAGACGCATTGCGCCGCGATGCGGGCGAAATTGATTGAGTTTACAGCGGCAAGATGGAGGCGCGCAGCAAAGGCGGCATCCGCGAACAGCGCTTTCACCAGCGCCTGCGCCTCGTCGAAAGTGCCCTCGAGCGCGATGTTGTGGACATTGGCGTGTGGCGCGGTCGTCATCTGGCGGCGCTGCACTTCGCTCACGCGCCCCTGCGGATGCAGAACGAAAAGATCGACGGCGGGCAGGCCGCCGAACGCGGCAATGGCGGCGGAACCTGTGTCACCCGATGTTGCGACTATGATCGTGGCACGCGCGCCGCGCCGCGTCAGTTCGCGCGCAGTGAGCCGACCAAGCAGCTGCAGCGCGATGTCTTTGAAAGCAAGCGTCGGGCCATGAAACAGTTCGAGCAGATAGAGGTTTCGATCGATTTCGACCAACGGCGCCACATCTCGTCCCTCGAACGCGGCGTAGGCGGCTTCGATATCGACGCGCAGATCTGCATCGGAAATGGAGTCGCCAGCGAAGCAAGACAGAACGGTATGCGCCGCTTCGGCGTAACGCGCGCCGGAGAAGCGTGCCATTTCGCTGGCGTCGAAACGCGGCCATGCCTCGGGCATGTAAAGGCCGCCATCCGGCGCGAGGCCTGTGAGCAACACATCTGCGAAGGATCTGGAGGGAGCGGCTCCGCGGGTGCTTATGTAGCGCATGGAGTCATGCCTTTGGGCGCAGGCCCAACCGGCCGCGCGCCCGATGATAGGCCAGATAGACACCGACCAGAGATGCCGCGAGGAAAAACCAGGTGAGCGCGTATTGCAGATGGTCGTTGGGCAGATTGACCCGTGTCTGTCCGCCTTCCGGCCAGCCACCGGGATTAGGCGTCGCATCGGCTTCCACGATTGCTGGCGCAGCAAGCTTCACATGATCCGCTTGTGCGATGCTGGCCAGATCGCGTGCATACCAGACGCGATGAACCATATCGGGCTGCGGTGTGAACGGGCCCGGTCTGTCCGGCCGGCGCCAGACCCCGGCGATGTGATCGGCCACGCTTTGCGCGCGCGTCGCGGGATCGCGCAAGGAAGGCGGCACGAACCCGCGATCCACCATCACCGCGCGTCCGTCGCCCAGCATGAAAGGTGCGAGCACATGATAGACGGGCTCGCCATGCACGCCCGTGGTGAACACATAGGCTTCTTTGGAGTTGAGGAAGTGACCGTCCAGCGACACGCGGCGATAATCGGCATCGGGTAGCGCGAGCGCAGCATCGAGCGTGAGCGGCGGCAGCGTCATGTTGCGTTGAATTTCGGCGATGAGCGCGAGCTTCCATTGCAGGCGTTCGAGTTGCCAGACGCCGAGCGCAACCAGAATTGCGAACAGCGGCACGCACAGGAGCGTGAAACCCGGAAGCGGCCGAAAATACATTGCCTTTGCTTTCGCGACTCTCGGAGGCAGCGAGCCTAGTCCGCCAGCCGGCCTTCGCGCGCCTGATGTTTGTATTGCAGCACGAGCAGGAGCGCTTTGGCGAGGCGCAGCAATCCAATGCTCAAGATCACGATCAAGGGCAGCCAGATAATGGCATGAACCCAGTAAGGCGGATGCACGGTGAATTCCAGGAACAGCGCGCCCCCGGCAACAACGGCGCCGACGATGAGGATGACGAAAACCGCCGGCCCATCGCCCGCATCGAACCCGGCATATTCGAGACCGCAGGCGCTGCAGCGCGCCGCCACGTTCAGATAACCGGAAAACAACGCACCTTCTCCGCAGCGCGGGCAACGACCGAACAGAGCAGCTTTCAGCGTGGAAGGTTCGCGCAACCTCAAGCCATCGTGACGGGCGCTGCACCCCAGATATAGATGCAGGAGAACAGGAACAGCCACACAACGTCGACGAAATGCCAGTACCAGGCCGCAGCCTCGAAACCGAAATGTCGATCAGGAGTGAACTGGCCGGCGATCGCCCGGCCGAGACAGACGATGAGGAAAATCGTGCCGACGATGATGTGGAAGCCGTGGAAACCCGTCGCCATGAAAAAGGTCGAGCCGTAGATCGCCTGGAAATTGCCGACACCAGCCGCAAGCGAGATGTGCGCAGGGTCCGTGAATGGCAGGAGCGCCAGATGATTGAAACCGAAGGTGAAAGGCGCGTGGCTGTATTCGTAAGCCTGCACGCAGGTGAATGACATCCCCAGCAGCACCGTGAGCAGCAGGCCCTGGATGGCGCCTTTGCGATCGCCCGTCTGTATGGCGTGATGCGCCCAGGTCACCGTGGTTCCAGACGTGAGCAGGATCAGCGTGTTGAGCAGCGGGAAATGCCAGGGATCGAGCGTGACGACTCCGTTCGGCGGCCATGAGCTGATCCCCACGTCGTTATGGAAAATAGCGGTGTTGAAATAAGCCCAGAACCAGGCGACGAAGAACATCACCTCGGAGGCGATGAACAACACCATGCCGAAACGCAGGCCGAGCTTCACGACGGGTTTGTGATCGCCACGCGTGACCGACTCGGCGATGACGTCGCGCCACCATCCGGTCATCGTATAGGCCACAAGCAGCACGCCGATGATGAAGAGCCAGGGCTGGCCGGCCACGGGCAGTCCGAAGAAATGCGTATAGCCCTTGTTCATCCAGAAAACGGCGCCCACCAGCATCGCGAACGCGCCGATGGAGCCGACGATGGGCCATGGGCTCGGGTCGACCAGGTGATAGTCGTGGTGAACTTCGCTATGCGCTTCAGACATCTCGCATCTGCCTCTCTGGAACTCTTCTGCGCCTAATCGACGACATAACCGCTATTTTGTATTCTTCACCATGACCAGCCCCTGAGCCGGTCATCCACTGGCTGGATCGCCGGGTCAGGCCCGGCGATAGTGAACAGTTCCCGCGTGTAGACACAGACACCCTTTTCAATCGAAAAAATTCGCCACGTGGCCCTTGAGCCGCACCATTGTCATCACGAAAAACAGGACGACGAGACCAACAAGCACCAGCGCCAGCGCGATATTGCGTCTCCGCCGTTCCCTCGCGCTGCGTTCGGCTTCACCATCCTCAGCGTCCATCGCCTCACATCCAACCGCCCGGAATCGCAAGACCGTACGACGCAAAACTGAGCGCCCCGATGCCGCTCAGCCGCTCGACGATGAGCGACGCGAACAGCGCGAACAGGTAGAAGATCGAAACGGCAAACAGCTTTCTTGCCGCCGGTTCGCGCGCATCGTCGCGCTCACGCAGCACGGCGCCCGCGCACCAAACGAGCCAGAGGCCCATGCCCGCGGCTGCGGCAGCATAAAGCGGTCCGCCGAGCGCGATAAAGGCCGGCACGAGGCCCGCCGGGAGAAGCGCCAGCGCATAGGCGAAAATCTGCCGGCGCGTCGAAGCCTTGCCTTTCACGACTGGCATCATTGGCACACCGGCGCGGGCATAGTCGTCGCTGCGATAGAGTGCGAGCGCCCAGAAATGCGGCGGCGTCCATAGAAACGTAATAAGCACCAGCACCAGCGGTGCCGGCGCGAGAGTGCCCGTCACCGCGGCCCAGCCGATTGCCGGCGGCAAAGCACCCGCCAGACCACCGATCACGATGTTCTGCGCCGTGCGGCGTTTCAGCCAAAGCGTGTAGACGACGACGTAGAAGAAAATCGAGAAGGCGAGCAGTGCCGCCGCCGCGAAATTGACGAAGAGCCCCATCAGCGCCACCGCGCCGGCGGACAGCGTCCAGCCGAAGCCCAACGCATCGTCGCGCGCAATGTGGCCGATCGGGATGGGCCGTGTGGCCGTGCGCGACATGCGCGCATCGATATCGGCTTCATAGGCCATGTTGAGCGCGCCCGCGGCGCCTGCCCCGACCGCAATGCAAAGAGTCGCCGTAAAGGCCGTGAACGGATCAATGTGGCCGGGGGCGACGATGATGCCGGCAAGCCCCGTGAAAATCACGAGAGACATCACACGCGGCTTCAGCAGCGCAAAAAAATCGCCGACCGTTGCCGCCTGGGACGACGCCGTGAGGGATGCCGTGTGGGCCATTCGTCGCCGGATCCCCTAACTCACGCGTGGCAAATCGTTATAGGTGTGGAACGGCGGCGGCGACGGCAACGTCCATTCGAGCGTCGTAGCACCGACGCCCCAGGGATTGTCGCCTGCCCTGCGCTTGGCAAGAAAGGCTTCCGCCATTGTTATCAGGAACACGAGCACGCCGAAGCCTGCGATGAAGGCGCCGATCGAGGCCACAAAGTTCCAGCCCGCGAACGCATCCGGATAATCCGCGACGCGACGGGGCATGCCGGCAAGACCGAGGAAATGCATCGGGAAGAAGGCCAAGTTCACGCCAACAAACGTGATCCAGAAATGCAGCTTGCCCAACGTCTCGTTGTACATGTAGCCCGTGATTTTCGGGAACCAGAAATACCAGCCCGCGAAGATTGCGAACACGGCGCCGAGCGACAGCACATAGTGGAAATGCGCGACCACGTAATAGGTATCCTGCAGCACGACGTCGACGCCCGCATTGGCGAGCACGACGCCCGTCACGCCGCCGACCGTGAAGAGGAAAACGAAGCCGACCGCCCATAGCATGGGGGTTTTGAACTCGATCGATCCGCCCCACATCGTCGCGATCCACGAGAACACCTTGATGCCCGTCGGTACGGCGATAACCATCGTCGCGAACACGAAGTAGGCTTTCGTGTCGACGGAGAGGCCAACCGTGTACATGTGATGGGCCCAGACGAGGAAGCCGATGAAGCCGATCGCGACCATCGCATAGGCCATGCCGAGATAGCCGAAGACGGGCCGCTTGGAGAACGTCGAGACGATATGGCTGATCATGCCGAAGCCCGGCAGGATCAGAATATAGACTTCGGGGTGGCCGAAAAACCAGAACAGATGCTGGTAGAGAATCGGATCGCCGCCGCCGGCGGCGTTGAAGAAGCTGGTGCCGAAATGACGATCGGCCAGGAGCATCGTGATCGCACCGGCCAGAACCGGCATCGACAGCAGCAGCAGAAACGCTGTCACCAGGATCGACCACACGAACAGGGGCATTTTGTGCAGCGTCATGCCCGGTGCGCGCATGTTGAAGATCGTGGTGATGAAATTGATCGCGCCCAGAATCGACGATGCGCCCGCGATGTGGAGCGAGAAGATCGCAAAATCCATGGCGGGCCCTGGCGAACCCGTCGTCGAGAGCGGCGCGTACAGCGTCCAGCCGCCGCCCACGCCCGTGCCGCCGGAATCGCCTTCGACGAACATCGACAGCAACAGCAGCGCGAAAGAGAACGGCAGGAGCCAGAACGAAATGTTGTTCATACGCGGGAACGCCATGTCGGGCGCGCCGATCATGAGCGGCACGAGCCAGTTGCCGAACCCGCCGATCATCGCCGGCATGATCATGAAGAACACCATGATCAATCCGTGACCGGTGACGAACACGTTGAACGTATGCGGCTCGCTGAAGATCTGCAGGCCCGGATACATCAGCTCCGCACGCATGAACATCGACAGCGTGCCGCCCACCAGACCCGCTATGATGGCGAAGATGAGATACATCGTGCCGATGTCTTTGTGGTTCGTGGAATAGACGTATCGCCGCCAACCGGTGGGATGGTCCGCATGCGCGTGCGCCAGATCAGCCATGGAACAAATTCCTCTCTACTTGCCGGCGGCAGCGACGCGCGTGGCGTCGGCGGGTCCGTCATTGGCGGCGAATTTTTTCTTCGCGGCGACCGCCCACTGCTCGAAGGCCGATTGCGAAACCACTTTGACTTCGATCGGCATATAGGCGTGCCGCGCTCCGCAGAGTTCGGAACATTCGCCGTAATAAACGCCTTCCTGGAGCGCCTTGAACCAGGTCTCGTTGATGCGGCCGGGCACCGCGTCCATCTTGACCCCGAACGCCGGCAGCGCCCAGGAATGGATCACATCCGCGCCCGTCGTCTGCACGCGCACGACCTTGTTCACCGGCACGACAAGAACATTGTCGACGCCGAGGAGCCTGGGTTCGCCCGCCTTCGCCGCCGCGGCGTCGGACAGGCCCAGCGAGTCGAACTGGAAATCGCCGTTTTGCGGATATTCGTAGGTCCAGAACCACTGCTTGCCGATGGCCTTGATGGTGAGATCCGGTGGCGGAATCTCCGCTTCGAAATAGAGGAGCCGGAAGGACGGAATCGCGATCACCACCAGAATGATGACCGGTATGATGGTCCAGGCCACTTCGAGCGTCGTGTTGTGGCTCACCTTGCTCGGTACCGGATTGGCGCGCTTGTTGTAGCGCACGATGATCCAGATGAGCAGGGCGAGGACGAAGACGGATACCGCCGTGATGATGTAGAGCACCATGCGGTGGAAGGACTCGATCTCCTGCATCACCGGAGACGCGGCGGGCTGGAAATCCATTTGCCAGGGTTGCGGCGCAGCGAGCGCCGCGCCGGCTGAGGCGATCCATCCCGCCACCGCCCCAGTCCCGATTCTTTTCAGCAACATCCGGCGCCCTCGAAAAAGTTTCAGCGGGCAACCTGCGGCCCCCGCGCCCGCGAAGATTCGTGGGCGCGATTTAGGGGACCTAACCCACTGAAGTCATTGCGACCTTATGCCACGCGCGCATTTGAACCGGACACAGACATGACGTTCGCATCCGCAAGCGTCACTATATTCTGCGCTGACCGACGGGAGAAGAGAGCGATGGACAAGACAGGCGATCTGTTTTTCGGCGAGGCGGGGCTCGATCGCGCTGCCGTGCAAACGCTTGTGGACGGTGCGCTCAGGGACTCCGACGACGGCGAACTGTTTCTCGAATTCCGCCAGAGCGAAAGTTTCTCCTTCGACGACGGCCGGCTGAAAGCCGCCAGCTTCGACACGACCCAGGGTTTCGGCCTGCGCGCGGTGGCCGGCGAAGCGACGGGCTATGCGCATGCGTCGGAACTTTCAGAACCTGCCATCGCCCGCGCCGCGGAAACCGTGCGGGCCGTCGCCCACGGCCATTCGGGCACGCTGGCGCTTGCCCCAGCCCGCACCAACACCAGGCTCTATACCGACGCCGATCCTCTGCACACCGCCGGGTTCGAAGCGAAGGTGAAGCTGCTGGAAGAGATGAACGCCTATGCACGCGGGCAGGATCAGCGCGTGCGCCAGGTCTCCTGTTCGCTCGCCGGCGAATGGCAGACGGTGGAGATCATCCGCTCCGGCGGCGAAACCTATCGTGATATCCGCCCGCTGGTACGAATCGGCGTCTCCGTCGTGGTGGAGGAAAACGGCCGGCAGGAATCGGGCAGTTTCGGCGGCGGCGGCCGCAGCGGTTACGAGACCTATCTCGAACCGCGCTACTGGAAAGACGCGGTGGATGAAGCGCTGCGCCAGGCGCTCGTCAATCTCTCCTCGGTGCCCGCACCAGCAGGCGAAATGACGGTGGTGCTGGGACCCGGCTGGCCCGGCATCCTGCTACACGAAGCGATCGGCCACGGGCTCGAAGGCGATTTCAACCGCAAGAAAACCTCGGCCTTTGCGGGCCTCCTGGGCGAACGTGTCGCCGCGCCCGGCGTCACCGTCGTCGACGACGGCACGATCGGCGGCCGGCGCGGTTCGCTCACCATCGACGACGAAGGCACGCCCACCTCGCGCACCGTGCTCATCGAGGACGGCATTCTCAAAGGCTATATGCAGGATCGCCAGAACGCGCGGCTGATGGGCGTCAAGGCCACCGGCAACGGGCGCCGCGAGAGTCACGCCCACTCGGTCATGCCGCGCATGACCAACACCTATATGCTGGGCGGCGACAAAGACCCGGCAGAAATCCTCGCCAGCGTCGACAAGGGCATCTATGCGGTCAATTTCGGCGGCGGCCAGGTGGACATCACCTCCGGCAAATTCGTGTTCTCCTGCACCGAGGCCTATCTGATCGAGCACGGCAAGGTGGGTGCGCCCATCAAGGGCGCGACACTTATCGGCAACGGCCCGGAGGCGCTCACCCGCGTCGCGATGGTCGGCAACGACATGAAGCTCGACAGCGGCATCGGCACCTGCGGCAAGAACGGCCAGTCCGTGCCCGTCGGCGTGGGCCAGCCGACGCTTCGGCTCGATGCGCTCACGGTCGGCGGCACGGCAGCATAGGTCCCGAATTGTTTCCGTCGCCGCCGCGACTCGCGGCACTCTCTCTCAGAACGGGAGAGGCTGAACGATGGAACAACACGCCCTGAGCTTCCTGCGTGAGCTTGCCTGGGAGGATCTGGCGCTCGTCGTGGCGATTTTCGTGGCAAGCCGCCTGCTCGTGGCGGCGGCGCGAAACGCGATCAGGCGCGTGGCGGAAAATGCCGCCCCCGCGCGGCGGCTCGCGATTCTGGGCTGGTCGCCCAAGATCAGGCTGCTCATCGAGATATTCACGGTCGCAGCCATCCTCTCCGTCATCGCCGACCTCACCTTCAACAACACGGTCGCGCTCATCGCGAGCGTCGGCCTCGTCTTCGCCTTCGCGTTCAAGGATTACGGCAGCTGCCTCATCGCCGGCCTCGTGGCGATCCTGGAGAACACCTATCAGCCGGGCGACTGGATCGAGATCGACGGCCTCTATGGCGAGGTGAAAGCCATCGGCATGCGGGCGGTCTATCTCATCACGAACGACGACAACGAAGTCGTCATTCCCCATTCGCGCCTGTGGTCGTCCAGCATCACCAACACGACGGGCGGCAAGCGCAGCCTGCTCTGCGTAGCCAATTTCTATCTCGATCCCGACCACGACGCGGCGGCGGTGCGCCAGCGCCTCATCGAGGTCGCGGCGGACTGTCCGTTCCGCCAGCCGGACACGGCCGTTGCCGCGACCGTCACGGAAAGGCCCTGGGGCACGCATTACCGCCTCAAGGCCCAGGTGAAGGACAGCCGCGAACAGTTCCGCCTGATGACCGATCTCACGATCCGCGGCAAGGCGGCGCTCAGGGAGATGGAGGTCCGTTTCGCCCAGGCGCCCTATGCGGAAACGGGCCCGCGTCCGGCCTTGAACTGAACAGGGAATTTCGCGGCGGAACTTTCGGGCAACGAATTCCCTGCTAGCAGGGAAATTAGCAGGGAATAAAATTAACAGGGAAAACGGGCGCGGGTTCCATCCCGAATTTGGCCCTGTGGACGAGGCATGTTTCCGCGCCGCGACAGGCCGCCGGCGGTCTTACGGATTCACAATGTCAAAGAGCCATGCACCCGCCGGAACGGGTTGCACCCGGTACCGCAACAACATATAACCGATACGGTACATTGTCAACCGGTGTAAATTTGTCGCCCCCATTTCTGCCCCGTTTCTGTATGCAGAAGTTCAGGTTTCTGTATACAGAAACGGCGCGCCTCCCGGAGCTCCGAATGTCCATCAACATCAAGAACAAGGAAGCGGAACACCTGCTGGCGGTGCTCAGGGGCGCGACCGGAAAGGGCACGTCGCAGCTCATCCTCGAATTGCTGCGTGCCGAGCATGCCCGCCTCACCCGCCAGGAGCAGGACGCAGCCCACGCGCGCGACAATGCGGAGGACGACCGCGTGCGGCGTGCGCTCGAAGCCACCCGCGAATTGCAGACCCTGTGGCGCGAATCCCCGGGGCTCAGCGGCGAATCCCGTAAGGGCAGCCGCACATGATCGTGCTAGATTCCTCGGCCGTCCTCGCGATCCTCACGGGCGCGCCCGAGGCCGAACGTCTCGCCGAGGAGATCGCCTATGACGGCGGCGCCCAGATGAGCGTGGTCAATTTCGCGGAATGCGCGGCGACGGTGCAGTTTCGTGCCGACATGCTGGGCGTACTTGACCGCTGGCTCACGCTCAATCGCGTGGCGCTCGCCAATCTCGACCGGCCTCTGGCGGTCGGCGCGGCACAGGCCTTCGCGCGCTACGGCGAAACAGGGCTCACCCTCGACGATTGCTTCGCCTATGCGCTGGCGAAAAAACTCGACGCGCCGCTCCTCAGCGCCAACCCCGCTTTCGCGAAGACGGATGTGAAGCTGGGGTGACGGCGGCCCGCCTGGGCGTCGCGATCAAATGTTGGGTTCGTGCAGAGAGCGAAAAATCGAGCGCCAGATATGTCGAAAGCGGGAATGGCCTGAGCGCTTCAAAAACCCAATTCACTATGAGAACCCAGCGGGATGAGCCGCAATGTATCGTCGTCCGGTTTTTCGTAAATCAGAACGAGATCGGGTTTTACATGGCAATCCCGAAAGCGTGCCCACTCGCCGCTGAGTGCATGATCGCGATAACGGACCGCAAGCGGCACGTCGTTCAAGAGCGGTCCGAGCACCGCAGTAAGATCGGCGTCGAGCGTGGCACGATGCCGGCCTCTCGACTCGCGTTTGTAGTCCCGCTTGAACTGCGTCGAACGCTCAACCTTCCGCATTCAAATCCGCGAGCAAAGCATCGACGCTCTTGAATCGCGGCCCCTTGCGGGCTTCCTTCATGGCCGCGATGGTTTCGTCGTTGGGCACCAATGGCTCAAACGGCAACGCTTTCTCTTTTGCGATCCGCACCATCATCAGGCGGAAGGCATCGGATACGGTGAGCCCGATCGCGCTCAACACAGCGGCGGCTTCGTTCTTGGTGCGCTCATCGATTCGAGCGCGGACGATACTGTTTGCAGGCATGAGATTTCTCCTTGGGCCACAATGTAGCACAACGGAGAAATCCGGTCCAGGACAAGTTCAGGCCCCCCGCGGCGCGCCGCTCCTCAGCGCCACTTTCGCGAAAACGGATGTGAAGCTCGGGTGAAGTGGAGCCGCGCTCCAGTCCTTCAGCCGCGTACGGGCATTTCCGGTTTGCCTCATGGCCGTCCATCACACATTCCTGAACGGGTTGGCGATGCGCAGGCGCTTCTCGACGACGGCGCCGTGTTGCATATCTTCCGACCACAGCACGGTGCAGCCCGCGCGCAGGGCGGAGGCGACGATGAGCGCGTCGAAGATGCCGTAACCCCGGCGCTCGGCGATCCCGAGCGCGTCCGCATGCGTCTCCACATCGAGCGGCAGGACCGCGCGGCACAGCGTGCGGATGGCGGCAAGCGCGTCGCGCACTTCCTTCCAGTTCATGCCCAGCTTGCGCCGCGCCACATTGGCGAATTCGTTCAGCCCCTGCACGCCGATCGTGCAGCCGCGCTCCAGCAAATCCTGCGCGGCCGCCGCGCGCGGGTCCGAGGTGAACGCATAGACGAGAACATTGCTGTCGAGGAATTCGCGCGCGCTCACCTGGCGTTCGCTTCGTCGCGATCGAATTTCCAGCCGGGAGGAAGCGCTTTGCGGAAGGCGCGGATGCGTGTCAGCGCGCGCGCGCGCGCGGTCCCGCGCGCCACGCCGAACGCGCGGTCGCCCGCGACATGAACCTCGATGTCATCGCCCTCTTTCAACGCCAGCGCTTCGACGACGGCGGCGGGAAGACGGATGGCGAGACTGTTACCCCATTTCGAAACCTGCATGACGGCCATCCTGATATACATAGAAATTGTATATCCGAAGCGGGGGCGCCGTCAAATAGAACCACATCCGGAGCAGCGGCCTATCAGCGCTCCATGATAGAAGGTTTGTGACGAGGGCTGCGTTCGCCCGCGAAGCGCAGCGATCACTTCGCGGCCGGCACCGCCGAAAGCGTGACCGTCACTTTGCCGCTATGAGCGTAGACGAGATTCGTGGTCGTGTCGGTTCCCGTGTAAACCGTGAAAAATGCTCCGCCGGCAGCCGTGATCGCACCCATCTCATTTGCGTTTCGCGTTTCCTGCAAACGCGAAAATGATTGCCCCACGACAGACGGATCGGACGCGACGAGCAGGTAGCGTTCATCTGCATGATTGCGGAACAGAACCGACAGATCGGTGCCGCGAAAGATGAAACTATCGCGAGGAATTTCGCGCCGTGGCAGACCCTGGGCGTCGAGCAACGTAAGGTGGGGTGCGAAGACGCCGGTGCCGACGGGCGTGCTCGCCACCGACACGACGTAGGGTATATCGCTGGGCGGAAGGACGAACACGCGGTAGAGGCTTTTCACACCGGGGCTCGGTTCGAAACAGGGGGCGTTTGCGCCGACATCTTCGCTGACTGGCATCTCGTCCTTCGGATTGAAGACGGCGACGGTGGCGCCGGCGAGGCTTGGCGTCGGCGTGCAGGTGGCCGTGACCGAGAGCACGGGCGGCGGCGGCGGCGGTTCATGCGAGCACGCTGCCAATCCAAGAACGGTGGATACGAAAATCCGGCCGCGCCGCCAAAACGATTTCATCATTTCAGCAGCGTTCCGATGGTCGCGTTGGTTTGCGCGAAGGCCGAGCCGAGACCGTCGGCGGCCTTTTTGGGATCGTTGGTCAGATCTTCGATTCCGGGAAAGGCGTAAGCCGGATCCGGCGAAAGCGTGATGTCCTTTTTCGAACCCCAGCCGCCCGTCGACAGGGGATTAAGCTCGATCTGATCTTCCATCAGGGTCGACGAATCCGAGGCCCGCACCAGCTTGCATTGCACGACCAGGAACGGGCGATAGGGATTGCTGCCGCCTATGCCCGCAGCCATGTAGCCGTAATCCTTCACGACGATATCAAGATAGGCATCGACCGGCGACGGCGACGGCGGCATCTGCTTCACGAAGTCGGAGCGATTCTGCGGGGCAAAGACGGGAACCACGGTGTAACCGCGTTGCGCCAAAGTGCCGGCAAGGCCGTTCCAGAAAGTCGCGCTCGCCACAAAACGCTGGCTGGTCAGCGCGTCGCCCAGTCTGCTTTCCCGGTTGGCCTGAATGCCCGCGTCGATCGCGGCACCGATGAGCCCGAAGCTCTGTCCGACATCGCTGGCGAGGAAAACGGTCGCGCCGGACGGGAATCCCGGCGTCAGCACGCCGATCGTGTGCACGCCCGCCGCGGTGTGATCGTAGGGAATTTCAGGGGTCGAAGCGCAGGCCGCAAGACTCAGCGCGAGCGCCAGCGGCGCCCATATCCGGTAAAATCTCACATTGCCCCCCACACTTCGCCCTACAGCCCGCGAGACTTAGCCGGAAACCGGCGGCAAAAAAAGCCCTGGGGTGAAGACGCAAAAGTGCTCACGGTAGCGCCAGACAAACCTTTAGCGTGTCAGACTTCACCGATCCGTAGCGCGGGAGATGCATGAGCTCGAAACATCGTTGGTTGTGCCTGGCAGTGTTGACGCTTGCATCGCCTGCCCTGGCAGTGGAACCGATGGCCAGGAAACCCTGCGCCCTCGCCGATCTGCAATGGATGGCAGGTACATGGCGCGACACCGGGGAGGCGAATGTGTTGACGGAGGAACGCTGGGTGAGCGGACCCGGCGGGCGGCTCGTCGGCAGTTCGTGGCGGCTGCATACCGACGCTGACGGCGGTGTTCTCGAATCCATGATCGTCACAATGGAAAACGGCGCGCCGACGATGCGGCTCAGGCACTTCGACAGCACGCTTGCCCATGCGCGGGAAGAGAAAGATGCGCCGATGATATTCGTGGTGTCCGGATGCGGCACAGGCAGCGTTGTGCTCGACGGGACCGGACCGCAGACCGGCGAGCATTTCACCTATTCGCGCGACGGGGACACTCTGAAATTCGTCGGCGATTTTGTTCACGACGGCAAGCCTCTCCGGGCGGAGGCCCGCTTCGCCAAAGAACCCTGACAAGGCCGATTGCCGTAGTTCTGAGAAACGGGATCGTAGCCGAACTGTCCGCCACCGCGGGGCGCGCGCATGCAGGAGCCGCGAAGCAAGTCGCTGGTGTGCGTGGCGAATTCCCACACCAGGGATGATTGGTCAACTCTCCAGCCGCATCTCGCTGGGGTTCATGCCCGTCCACCGCTTGAACGCGCGCGAAAACGACGCGGGTTCGGAGAACCCCACCAGATAGGCGGTCTGGTTCACCGATGCCTTTTTCCCGCGCAGATATTGCAGCGCCAGCCTGTGGCGCAGTTCGTCCAGCACGTTCTCGAACGTTGTGCCTTCCGCTTTCAACTGGCGGAACAGCGTCTGCCGGCTCAATCCCAATTTCCCGGCAATCGCATCCATTCGTGCCTCGCCCTTGTGCAGGATTGGCAGCAACAGACTCTCGACACGACCGCGCACGGACTTTGAATTCTTGAGGCTCTCGAGCAGCGTGTCGGCATATTCGCTCAGAATGCCGAAGACGTAGCGCGGCTGCACCGAGATCTTGTGGTTCAGCCATTTTTCGTCGAGTTGCACGGCGTTCCAACCGGTCTCGAATGTTACAGGGGCGCCGTAGATGCGCTCATACTCGGCGCGATAGGCCGGCGCCGGATGCGTGACGTGCACCGCCTTTGCGAGTTGCGTCACGCCGAAGCGGCGGGGCCCGCAGATCATGCGCGCGAACGTGGATTCGGTGAGCTCCGGAAATTCGTTGGGATCGGCGCGATTGTCGACGGCCCAGAAGCCGCCATCCTTGTGCGCGACGCTGAAGCGGTCTTTGGGCCCGTCGAATTCGATGACGAGACGCGCGTACCGGTTGATCTGAATCATCGCCTCCAGCATGGTTTCGCAGGCATAGGCGATCAGCCCCACGACGGAGTTCTGGGACATGTCGTTGGTTTCGCCATAATGCAGCGCGAGCGCGGGATCGTTGCCGAGTTCCTGGCCCGCGCGCATCAGAGCCACATATTTCGCGAACGGGATGCGACGATCGACGTCCTGCAATTCTTCAATGCCGATTCCGGAGCGCGCAACCAGCTCTACCCGGCTCGCGCCCTTAGAGACGGCCAACTCCATCAACCCCCGCGCCAGGCCCGCCGCGACCGTCAGCTCCGGCATGGATGTCTGGCGCAATTGTTACCTGGGATCATGTCCCTGTTTCCCGGCGTCATGGCCGCTCGCGTTCGGGTGTGGTGGAATCCATGCGCCGAAAAGCCCCAGGAGCAAGCATGGCTTGCCTGCAAGATTCGATCGCAATCGTGATAGCCGTTTCGCCTCTCATGGTTTTCCTGACAGAATATCTCGGGCGACAGCGGGCGGCCAGCGCGTGATCCTTCCATCGACATCAGGCGACGGCGTGACGATGCTCGTCTTCGTGCTGCATATCGGCGGCGGTGTCGTCGGCCTCGTCTCGGGCACGGTGGCGGCAATCGCCCCCAAAGGCGGACGCCTCCACCGCGCGGCCGGGAACGTGTTTTTCGTTTCCATGCTGACGATGGCCGTGTTCGCCGCGTGGCTCGCCCTCGTCGTCCCCGGGCAGAGCAGTAATTTTCTTGGCGGCGTCTTCACCTTCTATCTGGTGGCCACGGCCTGGGCGACGGTCAGGCGCAGGCCGGGTACCAGCGGCGGCTTCGAAGTCGCAGCGATCCTCATGCCGCTGGGCATGGTCGCGGCACTGGTGCTGTTCATCGTGCAGGGCGCGAAAGCACCGCCTGGCGGCGCTCCGCTGGGCGCGACCTATGTGGTTACGTTCATCGCGCTGCTCGCGGCCGGAGGCGATTTGAATGTGATCCTGCATCGCGGCATCGCCGGCGCTCCGCGCCTCGCGCGGCATCTGTGGCGCATGTGCGTGGCGCTGACGTTCGCCACCGGCTCGGGCTTCACCAACGGATTGCCGCGCGTGTTTCCCGGCCTCATGCATGTCATGCCGCTCCTGTTTTTGCCGATGCTGGCGCCGTTGTTGCTGATGACCTGCTGGCTCATCCGCGTGCGGTTCACGGGCTGGATTCCCAATGCTGCATGATTTCACATTGCTCGCCTATGTACTTCATGTCGGCGGCGGCACGCTCGGTCTTGTCTCGGGCACGGTTGCGGCATTCGCCCGGAAAGGCGGCCGCCTCCATCGCGCGGCCGGGAATGTGTTCTTCGCGTCCATGCTGACGATGGCCGCGTTCGCCGCCTATCTCGGCGTTGTGGTGCCCGATCGCGTCAACATCTTCATCGCCGTCTTCGCCGCCTATCTTGTGACGACGGCGTGGCTGACGGCGCGGCGCAAGGAGGGCGCCATCGGCCTGCCCGAGAAAATCGCGCTCTGCGTCGGCCTTGTGCTTTGCGCGCCCTTTGCAATTCTGTGTTTCCAGCTGGCGGCGGACCTGCCGCCATTGTTCATGAGCACGGTCCCGTTCAAAGGCCCTGTCCTCATCGCGCTTTACAGCTTCACGGCTGTGCTCGTGATCGCGGCGCTCGGCGACGCCAGGGTCGTCGCGGCTGGAGGTATTTCGGGCGCGCCCCGCATTGCACGGCATCTGTGGCGCATGTGCCTGGGGCTCGCTTTGGCCGCGGGCTCGGCCTTCACCAATGGGTTGCCGCGACTCCTGCCGGGCCCCATGCATGTGACGGCGATATTCTTCCTGCCCCAGTTTCTGCCGCTGGGCTTGCTGATCTTCTGGATGATCCGCGTGCGGTTCACGGGCTGGCTCAAGCAAAACCCGGTCGCCTGACGGGCGCACCGCGCCAAAGCGAAAAAATCCTCTTGACTTAACATATATGTTAATTAACATAATCGTCAAATGAGTGCACTCGACACCACCTTTGGCGCCCTCGCCGACCCCACCCGCCGGGCCATTCTCGCGCGGCTGGCCGAGGGCGAGACGACAGTGGGCGAACTGGCCGCGCCGTTCGCCATCTCGCCGCCCGCCATCTCGCGCCACCTGCGCGTGCTGGAGAAAGCGTCGCTCATCGTGAACGAGCGCGTCGGCAAGCACCGGCGCTGCCGTCTCGACCCTGCCGGCCTCAAAACCGCGAGCGACTGGCTCGCCTTCTATGCGCGCTTCTGGGGCGAAAGCTTCGAGCGCCTGGACGCGCATCTCAAGAAACCGAAAGGAAAACCAAAATGACGACAGCCGAAATCACCGCGCCTGCCCTGCTGATTACGCGAATCTTCGATGCATCGCCCGAACGCGTGTTCGACGCCTGGCTGAGCGAAAGCATGGGCGCATGGATCGGGCCGCGCGAAATTCGCGGCGAAGTGACCCTCATGGAGCCGAAGATCGGCGGACGCTACACCATCGTCATGCATCGCGCGGATGGCAGCACGCTTACGGTCCGCGGCGTCTATCGCGAGATCGCGCGACCGAACAAACTCGTGTTCACCTGGGGATGGGAGCACGAGCAAAAGGAAACGCTCGTCACGCTCTCCTTCCGCGCAGTCGGCGGCAAGACCGAGATGACGATGCGGCATGAAGGATTCCCGAACGACGAGCGCCGCGACGGCCATAACCAGGGCTGGAACGGTTCCTTCGACAAGCTCGCGGCAGCACTGGCGCGCTGAAAACCTCTTGCCGCGCATGGGTCATGCGCATAGCCTGTGCGCATGACCCGCCATGTTGCCGATCCTCCCAAACCGTTTCGCGGCACTCCCGCCGCGCGCGGAGACCGTCACCTTGGCGAACGCCACGGCCGCAAACGAGCCGTGAACGTCTCGCTCGACGAAACTCTCGTCGCCGAGGCCAGGGCGCTGGGCGTCAATCTTTCGCAAACGCTGGAAGACGAGTTGCGCAAGAAAGTCCAGGAAGAACAGAGCCGCAGGTTTCAGGAGCAGCATCGCGAAACGTTCGAAGCCTTCAATCGCTTCATCGAAAAACATGGATTGTGGATCGAGGAATATCGCGAGTGGTAGGCTTGCGGCAATTCGATGTGTTCCGCAATCCCAGTACAAGAACCCGCGCCGCGCGACCCTTTTTCATCGTCCTGCAAAGCGACCAGATCAGCCTGTTCGACACAAGGATAGTGGCACCGCTTGTCGCGCCAATGAAAATTGCGTGGTTCGAGCGACTGATGCCGGAAGTGACAATCGCGAAAAAACGCTATGTCATTTTCACTCCCGAGCTCGGGCCGATGCCGATCCACGCGTTGCAACCGCCCGTCGCCAATCTGGAATCCGAGCGCTATCGCATCATTTCCGCGCTCGATCTGGTGTTCACCGGAATCTAGCCCGGGCGCTGCCTGTTACGCGGAGTGATCGTCCCCGAACAATTTATTGATCGTCGTCCGGTGTCGCGGTACTTTGTTCCTCGCGTTCGGAGTCTTCGTGATGGGAGTCGCGGGCGCCGACATGCGCGGCCTCGATCCGGATTTCCGCGCGCTGCAGCGCCGCGTCCACCTTTTCCTGTATCCGCATATCGACATGTTCTTTGGCGAGATCTGCGCGGACTTTCGCCAGCGCGCGGTCGATTTCGGGCTGAACGTCCGCCATCACCCCGTCGATCTCGGGCCGGGCCTTCGCAACTTCCGCCATGGCCGCATCGATCTGGGGCTGCGCGTCGCGGACGGCCTGCTCGCCCAATTTCGCCGCGGCGACGGCTTTGTCGATCTCGGGTTTTGCCCGCGCCATCGCTGCGTGGGCCTCGCGCCGTGCCCTCGCGACCTCCATACGCATGTGCTTCAGATCGCTGTCGCCCAGTCCGTCGCGATCGTGAATCACGATTCTTCCGTGAACAGATGAATCGGCGGCGTCCGCGCCCATAGCAGGCGTAGTAGCGACAGTTGCTGGGTCTGCAGCCACCGCCGGCGCAGCCGGAACGGGAGGTACCGCCGGGGTGGGCGGCGCAATGGGTGCTACCTGAACGGCCGGCGCGGGAGACACCGGTTGCTCTTCCTGCGCGAACGAGGGACGGGCGAAGGCGATTGCGGTGCCGGCAAAGAAACCCAGGCCGGCGATTTTCAAAACATCCATCGAAGTCACTCCCGATCGTATGTTGGCTGGTGAAAGCAGGGATTCGACGCGCGATTCCAATGCCGACGGCGCGGCCATGAAAAACGCGACATGGGAGAGCGCGGGCCCGTGCGCGTGGAATTCCCGGGCTAGCTGCAGCAATTCGCCCGCATAGGCGGAAGGCTTCACGCCTGTGACGATCACAGCGTCATCCGCGGCGATTTCCGCTTCGCGGCGCAGCCTGCGCGCCGCCATCCAGACCAGCGGATTTGGCCAGTAGAATGCGCAAGCCGCATGCGACAACGCCTGGACCAGACTGTCGCGCCGGCGGATATGCGCGAGTTCGTGTAGCAGCACCGCATGCAGCCGCTCGCGCGGCCAGGAGAGCGCATTCTTCGGCAGCATAACGACCGGGCGGAACACCCCCCAGCTGATCGGTCCGGTATCCCCATCGCACAGACGCAATTCGCATTCGCGACGCGTTGCCGCGACTTTGGGTTCGTCGCCCGGCGCCAGAGCATAAACCCGGCTCCGGCGTTTGAGCGCGGTAAGGCAAATTGCGGCTATCGCAACGCGTGAGGCGACCACACACACACCTGCGAGCCAGAGAGCGCCCAGCACCAACACGAGCGTGGACGGAGGAATGGAAAATCCGCTTGTGGCTGGGAGAGGCGCCGACGCGATGAGCGCCATATCGCTCAACGTCGGCGTCGGAGCAATTTTCGCCGGGGCGGTGAGCAGGATGCGAATTGTGGGTGGCACGATGGCCATCAGCACCGGCAAGGCCAGCGTCATACCCAGCGCACCCGCCCAGGAGAGATGACGCGCACTCGCCGTCTTTTGCGAGGCACCGAGCCAGGCCAGCATCAGGATCAGCGTCGAATCTGCGAGCAATTCGCCCGCGTATAGCAGCGCACGCAATGCAAACAGCGAATTCATCTGCCCTCCCGTTTGGCTTTTTCGATGAGACGCGTCAGCCGGTCGAGATCCTCGCGCGGAATGTTGGCATCCTCGCGGGTCAGCATCGCAGCGACGGCGCGCTCGACGGAATTGTCGAAGAACGTCTTGAGCAACGAATCGATCGCACGGCGACCCATCTGCTCGCGTGCCACGAGCGGTTCGTAGATATAGCGCGTGCCGTCGCTCTTATGCCGCACATGACCTTTCCGCTCGAGGATCGAGAGATGGGTGCGAATGGCGGTGTAGGTCGGCGGGTCCGGAATTTGCTTGCGTATCTCGGCGGCGGAGGCTTTGCCGAGCTTGTAGAGTGCGTCCAGGATTTCACGCTCCCGGCGGCTGTGGCCGGGTTTTTCCGCCGGGCCTGGCACGCGACCGGACCGGTTGTCTTTGGTCATGCCAAAAAATTGGCATACCATCGCGTATCTGTCAATCGACAAACGCGTCTGTGACAAATCCGATCCCCGATTGAACACGGGCGTCCAGGCACTATGTTCCGGCGGGGCCCGCCGCACAGACGGCGTTGGCGCGTGTCGATCACGCAACACAATTCACATTGGAGTCCGCTATGAAATACCATCCCCTCGGTCACACAGGCCTGCTTGTCTCCGAAATCTGTCTCGGCGCCATGACCTTCGGCAGCAGCAAGAGTCCCATCTGGGGCTCGATCGCGGGCCTCGATCAGAAGGCGTCAACCGGCCTCGTCGCCCGCGCGTTGGAAGCCGGCGTCAATTTCATCGACACGGCGGATGTCTATTCCGAAGGCCATTCCGAGGAACATGTGGGACAGGCCATTCGCGATATCGGCGTCAAGCGTTCCGATATCGTCATCGCGACCAAATGTTACGGCCGTGTCGGCAAGGGCGTGAACGACACCGGCGCCTCGCGCGGACACATCATGGATTCGGTGGCGCGCAGCCTGGAGCGGCTCAAGACCGATCACATCGATCTTTATCAGATCCATGCACAGGACGCCCTGACGCCCGTTGAGGAAACCGTGCGCGCGCTCGACGATCTCGTGTCGCGCGGGCTTGTGCGCTATGTCGGCGTGTCGAACTGGCAGGCCTGGAAAATCATGAAGGCATTGGGCATCGCGGACTCCCGCGGCCTCGCAAGGTTCGAATCGCTGCAGGCCTATTACTCCATCGCCGGACGCGATCTGGAGCGCGATGTCGTGCCGCTGCTCAAGGATCAGAAAGTGGGGCTCATGGTCTGGAGCCCGCTGGCCGGTGGCTTGTTGTCGGGCAAATACGGACCGGACGCTACCGGACCGGAAGGAGCCCGACGGACGAATTTCGATTTTCCGCCTGTCAACAAGGAGCGCGCCTGGGCCTGCGTAGCGGCGATGCGCGAGATCGCCGAGGCACACGGCGCAACGGTCGCGCGCGTGGCGCTGGCGTGGATTCTCGCGAAGCCTTTCGTCACCACCGTCATCATCGGCGCCAAAACGCAGGAACAGCTCGACGACAATCTTTCCGCGGTCGACTTGGAACTGTCGCATGAAGAGATCGAGAAGCTCGATCATGTGAGCGCGTTACCGCAGGAATATCCGGGCTGGATGGTGAGCCGTCAGAGCGGCGATCGTCGCCCGCATCCGAAGAAGAAATAACGTCGGGCGTGTTCGTCCCCGTTCACAAGAACGGGGGCGAATGGCGTGCCACGCTCCAAGGGGTGAAACATCATGAAGACAGTGTATCTGATCATCGGCGCCGTCGCAGTTCTCATCGGCGCGGTCTGGATTGGCCAAGGCTCAGGCTATTTCCCGTACCCCGCCAACAGCTTCATGATCAATGAAACGCCATGGATCTATTACGGCACAGCCCTGGCTGTCGCAGGCGTCCTGCTTGTCGCCTATTCGCGTCGCCGCTGACGCCTACAAAAAATTGTATTCGGTAAACAGCGGCGCCAGATCGCTGTTCCAATCCATCCGGTAACGGCGCAGCAGTTCCTCGGCGCGCGTATAGCCGCGCTCGACGAGCTCGACAAGCGGCTGGAGGAAGCCCTCCTCCGTCGAACCAATGGCGTCTTCTTCGGCCCGCCGTCGCAAGCCCGCAGCGGAGATTTCCAGCATGCGACGCGCCAGCTCGCGCACCTTGGCTTCACGGAACGGCGCGTTGAAAGCCAGCACCGGAACCGCGCTGCGCATCGCCTGGCGCTCTTCGGCGCTCCAGTCCTTGACGAGATCCCAGGCCGCATCGAGCGCAGTCTGATCGTAATAGATGCCGGTCCACAACGCCGGCAGTCCGCAGATGCGCCGCCAGGTGCCGCCGTCGGCACCGCGCATTTCCAGAAACCGTTTGAGCCGCACTTCGGGGAAGATCGTCGTCAGGTGATCGGCCCAGTCCGACATGGAGGGCACGATGCCCTTCAGCTCCGCGATGCGGCCCTCGAGAAAATCGCGAAAGCTCTTGCCCGCGACATCGATATATCGACCGTCGCGATAGACGAAATACATCGGCACATCGAGCGCATAGTCCACATAGCGCTCGAACCCGAAACCGTCTTCGAACACGAACGGCAGCATGCCCGCTCGCGCATTGTCCACATCCGTCCAGATCTGGCTGCGATAGGAGAGAAAGCCGTTGGGCTTGCCGCCGCGGAACGGCGAATTGGCAAACAAGGCAGTCGCAACGGGCTGCAACGCGAGACCCACACGGAATTTCTTCACCATGTCGGCTTCGCTCGAGAAATCGAGGTTCACCTGCACGGTGCAAGTGCGGAACATCATTTCGAGACCATAGCCGCCCACTTTGGGCATGTAGCGCCGCATGATATCGTAGCGGCCTTTCGGCATTTGCGGCACGTCGTCGATGCCCCAGGTGGGCGCAAAGCCTAATCCCAGCACGCCTGCGCCGATTTCGCTCGCAATCTCGCGCACCTGCTCCAGATGCGCGTTCACCTCGTTGCATGTTTCGTGCACCGATTTGAGCGGCGCGCCGGAAAGTTCGAACTGACCGCCGGGTTCCAGGCTGATAGAGGCGCCATCCTGCGCCAAGCCGATGATATGATCGCCCTCCATAACGGGCTCCCAGCCGAAGCGGCGCATATCCTGGAGCAGCGCGCGAATGCCGGTCGGCCCTTCATAGGGAAGAGGCCTATGGGTCTTGAGGTCGTAGACGAATTTTTCGTGCTCGGTGCCGATGCGCCATTGCGTGCGTGGCTTGGAGCCGGCTTCGAGATGGCGCACGAGATCGTCGCGCGACTCGATCGGCCCCCCAGCGGATTGGGGGATCGACATTGACGGCCTCCTGTAAGCGGTCCCTGGAGGGAACTACCCCGGTTTCTTTGTGAATCCTGAACTAACCATTTAGGCTTGGCTTATGTAGGCGCGAGCCCGACAGACGGCAAGGACCGTTTCGATGTAGGGTTAGGCGAGTGATTTTGTCCGGCTGGCGATGATGGCGCATTGTGCACGCAGGCACGGATTTGCTTAACTGGCAGCATAATATCGGTTCGGGGTCGTCTTAACCTGTCCGACGGGAGACCTGAAATGTCGCTTCGAGTTTCTTTCGCCGCCGCAACGGCACTGTCGGCGCTCCTGCTTGGAGTGTCGCCAGTCTTTGCCTGGACCACAACGCCCGCGCCGCTCAATACGGACGGCACGCCAAAATATGTCGATCCGGAGCAGCAATACCAAAGCGAATTTACTCAGCCCGACCAATCGGGCCAGTCGACCGCGCCGGATAAGGCGGGCTCGTTTCATTTCAGCGTGACGTCCCAGCAGGGTTTTGGCCAGCAGGGTTTTGGCCAGCAGGGTTTTGGCCAGCAAGGCTATGGCGCCCAGCAGGGCTTCTTTGGCTCCCAGGGTTACGGTTCGCCGCAGGGGTACAGCACCGCGAACACACCCGGCTCCGAATTCTACAATCTGGGCGCGCCATACCAGAGCCACTCGAACTGGTAGCACCCCCATCTAACGCGCCTTGATCGCCTGCCAGATGGAAAGCGCCGCCAGAGCGGCCGTGTCCGCGCGCAGGATGCGCTCGCCCAGCGTGACCGCGAGTGTATTCGGATGCGCACGGATCAGTTCGCGCTCTTCGGTATCGAACCCACCCTCGGGGCCCGTGAGCACAGCCCACGCACCGTCCGGCGCCACTGCCAGCGCCGCGGCGATCGGCGCTCCGCCGCCTTCGTCGCAAAATAGGATGTTCCGCTCCCGCGGCCATGCGGCAAGCAGCTTTTCGAGCACCAGCGGCGCGCGGATCTCTGGCACGGTCAGACGGCCCGATTGCTCGGCCGCCTCTATCGCGTTGGCGCGGATGCGATCTTCGTTGACGCGATGCACGATGGTTCGGTGTGTGAGAACGGGCTGCAGCGCGCAGACGCCCAGTTCCGTCGCTTTTTGCGTAACATAGTCCGCCGGCGTTTTCTTGATCGGCGCGAACACCAGCCAGAGATCGGGTGAGCCGCTTTGCGACGCCGTCAGGCGCTCGCATTCCAGCACACAATCGCGGCGCCCCAGTTCGGCCACGCGCGCACCCCACTCGCCATCCCGGCCATTGAACAGACGGACGCGGTTGCCCGCGCGCGCGCGCATCACATGCAACAGATAATGCGCCTGTTGCGGCGAAGCCGCGATGCGCGCACCCTCGTGTAAACCGGCTTCGACATAGAGCCGGATTTTGCCGCCGGGTTCCGCGAGTTCGCGGTCTTCAAGCTCTTTGTTTTGGCTGGCGCTCATCGATGCGCTATCGGTTGCGAAAGGAATGTTGCACCACGCATGCCGCCAGCACCGCAAGCCCCCCTCGACGCGACCGCGCACAACTGGGTCGAGTACGCGCCACCGGCCGCGCAGCCCTATCTGCGCTTAATGCGGCTCGACCGGCCGATCGGCGCCTGGTTGCTTTTTCTCCCCTGTGTCTTCGGCGTTGCCTTGGGTTCCGCGACTCAACCGCATGGCTTCGGCAATACCGCCAATATTTTTCTCGCCGGCCTTTTCGGCCTGGGCGCGATCGTGATGCGCGGCGCAGGCTGCACCTATAACGACATCGTCGACCGCGATATCGACGCGCAGGTGGCACGCACACGGGGGCGGCCCATTCCCTCTGGCGCGGTGGGCCTCAAAGCCGCGTGGCTGTTTCTGGGTGCGCAATGCGGGCTCGGCCTTCTTGTACTGCTGCAGCTCAATCCACTCTCCGTTGTGCTGGGCGCCGCATCGCTTGTGCTGGTCGCGCTCTATCCGTTCATGAAACGCGTGACATGGTGGCCGCAGGCGTGGCTCGGTCTCACCTTCAATTGGGGCGCTTTGTTGGGTTTCGCGGCCGCGACGGGCAGGCTCGCCCTGCCCGCGTTCCTGCTCTATGCCGGCTGCTTCTTCTGGACGCTGGGCTATGACACGATCTACGCGCATCAGGACAAGGAAGACGACGCGCTGATCGGCGTGAAATCGACCGCGCGCCTGTTCGGTGACAATTCACATATCTACGTTGCGGCCTTCTATTTCGCAGCCATTTTGCTCGTCGCACTGGGCCTCGCTGCGGCAGGTGCAAGGATCTGGACGTTGCTTTTCCTCGCGCCCGCCGCCTTGCATCTGCTGTGGCAAGCCGCGAGACTCGATGTGAACGACACACAAAATTGCCTCGCCCTGTTTCGCTCCAATCGCGATACGGGACTGCTTATCGCGGCGGCGCTCATCGCAACGAGTTATGTGCATTAAGAACAAATCGGGAGAACGTCATGAGTCCTTTCATCGCCCCCCATTCCATCACCGCGCTCATCGTCTATGCGCTGTGGACGATCGCACTTGTGCTGGTGGTCGCTTTGGCCCGCGTTCAGTTGGTCGTCCGCGGCAAGGCGAAGCTGGAAAGTTTCACGCCGGGTGCTCCGCATGGCGGCGATCTCTATTGGCGGCTCAATCGCGCGCATATGAACGCGACGGAAAATCTCGCCATCTTTGCCACGGTCGTCCTGTGCGGCTGGGTGGTGGGCCTTGAAACGGTGACGTTCAACGAACTCGCCGTCGTTGTCGTGGCCGCTCGTGTCGTGCAGACGTTAATCCACATCGCGTCCGGTGCGGCCTGGGCCATCAATATCCGGTTCCTGGCGTTCGGTGTTCAGCTCGGCTGCGAATTCTGGATGGCTGTCCTCATCCTCAGGGCCGGCGGAGTATTTTGACTATTTCCCGCATGGCGACAGAGCGCCTATAGTTGCTGCCATGAGCGTCGCGCGCTTCGACCCCACGATCCCGTTCTCGCCCGAGGAATTGTCGGCAGTGCGGGCGCGCTCGGACGTCAAGGGACTTTTGTGCATCGCACATGCCTGGGCAGTGATCGCCGCGTCGATTGCCGCTTTTGCGCTGTGGCCCAATCCGTTCACTTTCATTCTGGCGGTCGTCCTCATCGGCAGCCGCCAATTGGGTCTGGCGATCCTCATGCATGACGGTGCGCATGGTGTGCTCATGCGCAGCCGGAAATGGAACGATCCGGTCAGCCAGTGGCTCACGGCCTTTCCCGTTTTCGCGGACACACTGCCCTATCGTACCTATCATCTCGTTCATCACCGGTTGACGCAACAACCCGAAGACCCCGATCTTGGCCTCTCGGCACCGTTCCCCATCACCCGCGCCAGCCTGTGGCGCAAGGTGTTGCGCGACATCACCGGGCAGACGGGATTCAAGCAGCGACGGGCACAAATCAAAGCGGCGCTGGGCCGCCCCGGACAACCCTTTCCGATTCGCCTGGCCAGTTTCTGGCGCAAGCTGGGCGGTCCCATAGTCGCCAATCTCGTACTGTTCGCGGCCTTCGCCGCCTGCGGCAAACCGCATTACTATCTGATGTTCTGGCTCCTGCCGCTGCTCACCTGGTACATGGTCGTGCTTCGCATACGGAATATCGCGGAGCATGCCGTCGTGCCCGACAATGACGACGTATTCCGCAATGCACGCACAACCTATGCGTCTTGGTGGGAGCGCGCGCTGCTGGCGCCCTATTGGGTGAATTATCACGTCGACCATCATCTCCTCATGTATGTGCCATGCTTCAACCTGCCGAAGCTGCACCGGCTCCTGCTGGCCAAAGGCTTCGGGCCCCGCATGGAAATCCAGCCCGACTACGCCACGATGCTGCAGCTCGCGACATCGAAGCACCTTCCGGCCGCGACCTAGACAGCATTTATCGAACTGTCACACGCGCCGACAGACCACTTCGCGACGGCTCCAAAGCGTGGTACCGTTCGTGAGGGAGCGGGCTCCAATACGACCGGGGCTGCATAATATGCGATCGATGATCAGATGGGCGCTGGGCAACGGCGCGAGTTGCCGTGTCTTAACGGCAATGGCCCTAGCAGCGATGGCGGCATGCGACGCGAACGCAGCCGTAGTAATTTCGAGCGCTGCGACAACGAACATGACGTGCTCCGGAGGCACCTGTTCGCCCACTGCCGCGAAAGCGGTCCTCAATGTCGGCGATCTCGAATCGCTGCTCGCGTCGGGTGCAGTTACGGTTACGACGACTGGCTCGGGCGTGCAGGCAGGTGATATCCGCGTCGATGCCCCGCTCAGTTGGTCGAGCACAAATACGCTCACGCTTAACGCGTATCAATCGATTGAAATAGACCAGCAAATTTCCGCGCTAGGCGCGGGCGGCATCACGCTTAACACGCAGCCCGGCGTGCCGTTGTACTTCAACAGGAAAGGGCGGATCACGTTCGCCGACCTGGCCAGCCCGCTCACCGTCAACAACACATACTACACGCTGGTGAACAATATCGCGACGCTTGCTGCGGACATCGCGAATAACCCAAGATTTCCCGGGGGAAACTATGCGTTGGCCAACGATTATGATGCATCGATTGACGGCACATATGCATCACCACCCATAGCAGATTACGAAACTGGAACGGTGCTCGGTCTCGGCAACGCGATTTCAAACCTCGCGATCGATGATCCGACGCCCGGCGCAAACGTTGGGTTATTCGCATTCATTGGTGAAGCTGAAGGCCCCTACGTCCTGTCACTCAAACTCGCTCACGTTAACGTCAAAGGCGGCGACGGCTCATCTGTCGGCGGAATGGTGGGCTACAGCTACGCTCATCTCCAATATGTTTCTGTTTCCGGCAGGGTCAGGGGAGGCGCGTCATCCTATGTTGGCGGACTCGTTGGCCAAGGAGAACAAGGCCTTATCAGTAACTCCAATTCGAGCGCGATGGTAAGCGGCTCTAGAGCATCTTTCGTGGGTGGGCTAGGGGGTAACGGCTCCGCCTACGCATCATATGCGACCGGAAAAGTGAGGGGAGGAAAGAACGCAACCGCGGGAGGGCTTATCGGCGACGGCTATGCGCAGGACTCTTTTGCGACGGGCTCCGTGTCCGCGGGATCTGGCAGTTATGTTGGCGGCTTCGCCGGCAGCGGCAGCGGCTTCAACTCATATGCGACAGGCATGGTGACAGGGGGGAACGACAGTTTGGTCGGTGGCTTCGTCGGCTTTGTCGGCGGCGATGACCAACCCATTTATTCAGATCCGACTGCATTTTGTTCTTACTCGACCGGGAAAACAGCAGGCGGAACGGGAAGCTATGTTGGCGGCTATGCTGGAGAACTCGCCTTCGGCGCTTCAGATGCATATTGGGACACAACGACAAGCGGCACAAATGTTGGTGTCGGGCATGGCAACGCTTCCGGCGTTACTGGTTTGACGACCGCACAGTTCCAGTCTGGATTGCCGGCAGGCTTCAGCAAAAAAATCTGGCATGAAGATTCCAACATCAATGGCGGCCTGCCCTACCTCCGCGCCAATCCGCCGCCTTCATGAATTGCGAACGCACGATGACGACCAACCAGTGACCGATCCGGCGCAATTCATCCGCGCGAACACCGAGTTGCTCGCACCGCCGCTGGTGCCGGAAATCGAGCTTCATCTCGCCACCGAGATCGTGCCGCTGTGGCGCAAGACGGAGGACGAACTGGAGGCGCAGGGCGTGCCGCCGCCCTATTGGGCGTTCGCCTGGGCGGGCGGACAGGCGCTCGCGCGCTATTTGCTCGATCGCCCGCAGGACGTGGCAGGAAAATCGGTGCTCGATTTCGGTGCAGGGTCCGGTCTCGTCGCCATCGCTGCGGCGAAAGCCGGCGCGCGGTGCGTGCTGGCGGCGGACGTTGATCGTTTCGCCGCGGCGGCGATCGCGCTCAATCGCGCCGCCAACAACGTTGCCGTCGAAATCACGACCGACGACGTCATCGGCACGGACGCCGGCTGGGATACGATCCTCGTCGGCGATATGTGCTACGAACGGCCATTGGCGGAGCGATTGCTCGCTTGGCTGACAGATCTCATGTGCCATCGCGCGATCGTCCTTCTTGGCGATCCGGGCCGCTCGTATTTTCCGAAAGCCGGCGTCAGCCGCCTCGCGACCTACCATGTGCAAACGACGCGCGAACTCGAAGACCGCGAAATCCGCGAGACGAGCGTCTATCGTTTGACGCCTGCCATGCGCCCGGGCGCCGGCCCCGTGTAACGCGCGCGCGGCCGGATGAGGCCGCCGCTCTGCAATTGCTCGCTCGCATGGGCGATCCAGCCCACGCTGCGCGCCATCGCGAACAGCGCCAGCTCGGCTCCGAGCGGCATATCGAGCGTGAGCGTCATGACCGCCAGCGCATAGTCGATATTCACGGCCTCGCCCGCGCCGTCGTAAACGGCGGCCGGCGCTTCATGCGTGAGCCGCCTGTCGGCGCCGGCGCGCGCCAGCGCATCGAGCAACGCGCGGGCGCGCGGGTCGACGCCCTTGTAGACACCGTGGCCGAAGCCCGGGAATCTTTCACCCAGCGCTACGCGTTCGCGCACGATGGCGGCGATGTCGCCTTGCGCAAAGGTGGCCACGAGATGGGCCGCGCGCGGACCCACCCCGCCATGGCGCGGCCCTTTCAACGCCACGAGCCCCGCGATGATCGCGTCGAACAGGCTGATGCCGGTCGCGGCGGCGCAGCGCACTGTGAACGTCGAGGGATTGAGTTCGTGCTCCGCGAGGAGCACGAGCGCGCGACGCAGGAGATCTTCCGTATGCGGCGAATTTCGCGCCCAGGCTTTCGCGACTTGCCGATGCAGCGGCGCAGCCGATGGTTCCTGTCCCGTCATCGCCGCCACGATGAGACGCAGAATGCGCGCGCCGATCGCAGCGCGTCCTTCCGGGACGCGATTGAAGGCGCGGGGGTCCGCTTCCGCCGCGAGTGCCAGCACCGCCACCGCGCGCTCGACCGGCGAGGCGTCATGCGTCGCCTTCAGAATGTCTTTCATTGCGGACGAAACGACGGGCAGGTTGTCGCGCGCGAACGGGTCGGCGCCGTTGGCATCCCAAAGCAGCGTGGCGCCCTGCTCCAGCGTTCCCCGCTCGGCCAGCGCGGTCGCCAGCACGCCGCGATAGAGCGGACCGGCCTCAGTGATCGTCGAGACGGCAGAATCCAGCACCGGATAATCCGCGTCGAAACTGCGAAGTCCTCGCCCTTCCTGCGCCGGCGCGCGACGCGCCTTGAGTGCGCGAACATCTTCCGCGCGATAGCGGCGTTCGCGCGCCTTGGAGCCGGGCTCGGATCGGATGAGCCCACGGCTCACATAGGCGTAGAGACTGGCGGCCGAGATCGATAATTCGGCGGCGGCCTCGCGGGCGGAAAGATAGAGTGGCGCATTTTTCATATTGATTAGCATAATCAAGATTGATCAATATGCAATCGACTCCCAGATTGTGCGTTGCAACATGCAACTGCGACCGGAGCGAGTGCCATGACCATTCAATCTTCAAAAACCCCCATCGGCCTCGACGGCGTGCCCGCTGCGGAAACCGCGCTCAGCCATGTCGATGGCGACAAGGGTGAACTGATCATCGCGGGCGAACGCGTCGCCGACCTGGTGCGCAAATCGAGCTTCGAAGGCGCCACGGCCTGCCTGTGGACGAACGCGACCGCCTCGTCCGTCACCGAAGCGGAGGTACGCGCCGCGCTCGGCGAAGCCCGCCATCGCGCCTATGCACGCCTCCCGGCCTTATTGTCCGCGTCCGCGGGCCTTTCGGTCGTCGACGCCTTCCGCTCGGCAATCGCCGGCCTGCGCGCCGAACCCGGCCTCACACCGCAGGCGACCATCGTGGGCGCACTGCCCGTGATCGCTGCCGCCCTCGTCCGCCGCGCGCGAAATGCGGAGCCTGTCGCGCCCGACGCGACACTAAGCCATGCCGCCGACACGTTGCGCATGTTGCAAGGCGAAAAACCTTTGCTTGCCGAAGCGACGGCCCTTGATGCCTATCTCGTCACGGTTTGCGACCATGGCATGAATGCCTCCACCTTCACCGCGCGGGTCGTCGCCTCGACCAGAGCCGATCTGTTCGCGGCGGCAACCGCCGCCTATTGCGCGCTCACCGGGCCGCTGCATGGCGGCGCGCCGGAACCCGTGCTCGAAATGCTCGACGCCATCGGCACGCGCGAGCG
>Ga0302324_100003377_pt1 | contig 36101 bp, 29 predicted proteins | sample Palsa_T0_1_FD_201949 | JGI IMG/M metagenome (GOLD analysis project Ga0302324, IMG submission 201949) | Peat permafrost microbial communities from Stordalen Mire near Abisko, Sweden - Palsa_T0_1 | ecosystem: Environmental > Terrestrial > Soil > Palsa > Peat permafrost | place: Sweden: Abisko...
TCATGGGCTGTTCGACCACGCCATCGATCTTCAGGCTCCAGTCTGGCAGGCTGACTTGGGGTGTGTAGGTGTGGCAGCGGACAAAGAATCGGTCGATCGGGGTGATCCAATCGGTGAAGCCGTCCAGGGGCATCTCGAGATCCTCCGGCCGGGGCGACCGCACGATCATCCGGGATTGATCGGCCCGATCGGCTGCGCGCAAAACTGAGGGGAGCGCGGCAGCGACTGCACCGGCGAACAGCTTGCGCCGGCTAATAGTCACGCCCGCGAGCGCCGGCGAAATCATCGGGAAATTGTTCCATTGCATTCTTGTTAGCTCCCCCTACTTGGTCTCCCCGCCGCGCTCGGAGCGCAGCGAATAGTCGACGGGTTTCATACCTTCATAACACGCTTCTTCCCATTGCTCGTAATGCGTGTCGTCCTTGGTTGGGTTGGACTCTCCGAAGATCGCCCGCTTCATGTCAAAGCCGAACGTCCAGGGGCGCGTGTATGCGGAAGGGTCGTCGAACACGGCTCGGTACCGCATATGGGTGGCATCGAGAAATTCAAAGTGTTCCGTCACATGAAGCGCGTCATCGGCGAAATCGCCGGCCCGGCTCAGACGGCCCTTGGCGTTGTTGTTGGCGACGTCCACCACCAGCGTGTTGCCTTCCCAGTGGCCGCGGGAGTCGCCCATCCAGAGTTTGAGCGACGAGCCAATGTGCGGGCGGCCATCCAGAGGAATGATGCGAAAGACGTGCCCGCCTTCGTGCTCGAAAATCACATAGCCGGGATACTGCAGAATGTGAACATCGTGCCAGGTGAGTTGGCGGACCGGGCCGAGCGGCAGGCAGAGCTGCTGCGGATCGATGAACTCGGGCTTGGTCGGTTCGAAGTAATTCGACAAAAGGTACTGCTGTTTGGTCCTCGCCCAGGGCTGATACGGAATTTCTCCGTCCGGAGGGTCGACGATTCTGCTGGCCGCCTTCGGAGGTTTGGGACGTGGTTTGCCCGGAGCGCCGCGCCCCGGTTCCTCGCCTGCTTCGACACAGCCGACGCCGGCGGTCGGATTTTGCAAGCAGCCCATGCCGTAGACTACCGTTAACCAGAAGCCCTCCACGTTGGGCTGGCCATCGGGCGTGTGTTGCGACAATGTGTTTTTGTCAGCTTCGGCTGCGGCCGCCGATCCGATCAGGGTGGCGCACAAAATCGCGGCCGCCAGTAGTTGTGAGTTGAGTCGCATGTCGCTCCTTTACGGATAATACTGCTCCAGATCGAAGCCGTAGCATTCGTATTCCAGAAGTTGAAAATTCTTTTCCACGTGGCGATATAGGACCATGCTTAGATTCCATGGCCGCGTGAATACTTTCGGATCCTCAATGGTGACTTGATAGTTGATGTGATCGGCATCCAGCAGGGTATAGCGTTCGATCACGTGCAGATCCTCGCTGTGAAAATCTCCGGCGTGATCGAACCAGGTCTGGTCGTTGAAGTGGACGTTATCCACCACCAGCGTGTCGCCGTCCCAATGGCCGCGCGAATCGCCCATCCACCAGTCGATGGGACCCTTGGGATGCTCCGTCCCATTCGTATAGATGAACCGATTAGCATGCGCATGCTCGTAAAGAATGGTCACCAGGTCCCCCCGCTCGAAGATCTGGAAGGGAAGCCCGATGTAGGTGACACGCGGAACGCCTGGCAGATAGCATTTGCTCTCCGGGTCTAAGGTCGCGCGATTGGCGTAGTTCTCTTTCTTCTTCGCCAGCGCCCAAGGCTGATAAGGGATCTGGTTGCCTTCCACGACACTTTGCCCGGCCGGCGCGCCCTTCTGCGCCACGTGATCTTGCAGATCGAGATTGGCCGTGTTCAGCGCTTGCCAGATGCCGGACAGATCGGGCTTGCCGTCCGATGTGCGTGGAATTTGACCGAATGCCGGTGCGATGAGGATCAAGCTGAGAATGATTCTGCGCATGCGAGTCCCCTACTGCTGCGGCTGTTCGTCGGGAGCCGACCCGCCGGTGAACAGGTTGCGTCCATCCGGCAACTTGACGCTTCGCCCGTTCAGGGTGGCAGTGCCATTCTTAGCGCGGTAGCCTTCGATGACAACTTCGGTCCCGGCCGGAAAATCGGTCTTGCGCAGGCCGCGCCGCAGCAGCGCGTTCGGCGACCCGAACTCGATCGCCCAGTTCACCACCTTGCCGCTTTCGTCCTTGACGTCCACATGCAGCCAGGCGTGCGGGTTGATCCACTCCACGCCGGTGAGCGCACCCTTGACCGTGATGAATTGCCTGGCGTCGTACTCCGCCGCAAACGCGTGATGAGCAAACACCGGCGCAGAGGCCAAAATACTCAGGCCGGCCATGAGCAGTACATGCTGTGTTTTCATTCCTCGTATTCCTCGTATTCTGAATTCTGAATTCATTCTTTCGCTACTTTCTTCGGAACTTCGATCTTCGTCAAAGTTCCACCCTCCTTTTCGTAGGTTTCCGCCCCCACTGCTCCCGCCACGTTGAATCCATGGCTTGCTAGCAGATCAGCCGCCTTCCCGCCACGAGCCGCGTGATTGGAAACCGTTACGATGATGCGATCCTTCGGGATGGCATCCAGATGCTTTTCGAGTTCGCCAATCTGAATGCTGAGATAAACCGGAAAACCGCCATTGGAAGAGACCTCGTCCGGCCGGCGGACGTCGATCAAAAGTACCTTATCCGGCGTTGCGAGAAGCTGATCCAACTCAGCTCGCGTGAGTACCTTCGCTTTCGCGGCAGGAGCCTGTGCGAACGCAGCGGCCACCGCCAGAAGCGCGATCAAAATGAGTTTGCGCATTGTATTGTTCCTTTCGTCTACGCTCTAAAACAGAAGCTTTAAGCCGATCTGGTTGTCGCGCGGCGTTCCGGCGACCGAAATTTGCCCGAATTGCGGGCTGCCCACCACCGTATTGGGACTCCCCGTTTGGCCGGCGAAGGGCGGCGTATTGGTCGCGTTGAACGATTCCAGACGAAGCTGCGCCGTGAAGCGCTCGGTAATCCGAAATTGCTTGTGCGCGGCCAGATCCAGGTTGAACAGGCCGGGCCCGCGAAGGATATTCCGGCCTGCGTCGCCGTAGGTGTACGGCGCATTCTTCACGAACGCGGCGGTGTTGAACCATTCCTGAACGGTGGGGTCGGCGAGCTGCCAATTACCGACTACGTTCGGGCGGTCGGCGCCATACGGGCCGGAGTTGGACGGATTGCCATTCACCGTCAGGTTTAACGGTAACCCTGTATCAACCGTGACGATAGGTCCGACGCTCCAGCCGCCTAGCACTCCGTTGGTAAAGCGATTCCAATTCGCCCCGAACGTTCTGCCTCGCCCAAACGGCAGCTCGTAAACAGCGCTGCCCACAAAATGCTGGGTCATATCCTGACTCGCGACCGAGCGGTCGGCGTCCCAATCCAAGGGGTTCTGAACTCCGGTGGTGTCGCCCAGTCCGATGGTCTTCGAATATTGATACGCGGCAATGAACGTCAGGCCCTTGGAATAGCGCTTTTCCAGCTTGGCTTGTAGCGCGTTGTAGTCGCTATAACCGTCCTTCGATATACGGACCACGTCGGCCAGCGAGATGATATCCGTTGTGCCGGGCACCAGGACGGAATGGTAGCGGCGGTTTGCGTTCACGTTACCGGGCTCGGGCGTCGCGGGGTTGCCATCGGTTTGCCACCACATATGGTCGAGCTTGTTACCGTAATAGCCGATTTCGAAAAGAATGCCGCCCGGCAGCTCTCTCTGGATGTTGAAGTTCCACTGCTGGGATAGCGGCCACGTGCCGTTGGTATCGTAGGAAACCAGTTCTACGTTCTTGGCGTCGGCGGGAGACAGCGCGCCCGCCGGAAAGCCTTGGTCCAGGAACAGCGTGGGGGTTGCCGGATTGGTGGTGAGATTCACCCGCAGATGGTTTGGCGGATTGATCTCCATCGACTGCATGCCGCCCGCGGTGGTCAGGTTCGAATAGAAAATTCCATAGCCGCCTCGTAGAACGGTCTTGTTGTCGGGAAGGCTGTAGGCAAATCCGAAGCGCGGCGCGAACTGATGGTAGTCCACTCCCTGGAGTGCGCGGTCCGCATAGCTGCTGCCTTGGGAGCCGGCGGGAATAATTCGGGGATTCGCCGGATTGGCATCGATATCGAAGTTGGCTATCTTGTTGTTCTTGGCGACAGGGGGCTTGTCGAGGTCATACCGCAGACCAATATTGAGCGTGAGATGGCGGCTGACCTTCCAGTCGTCCTGAACGAAGAAATCAGTGAATGGCGTTCGGAAATCCAGGTACGCCCAATTGGAAAGGCTGGCCGAAGCTACGTCGCCGAGCAGGAAGTCCGCGAGTGCGCTCCCGCCCGTCAATGTCGCAGGGTTCTGGGTGAATTGGCCGGTGAAATTGAAGATGCCGCCGATCTGTTGCGTGCTGAGGAAGTTGGTTTGGAGCCAATATTGCTGCACCCCAAACTTGATGCTGTGCGCCCCGTGAGTCCAGGTGAGATCGCCTGATATTTGGCGGTCCTGGCTGCCGGAGTAATTCGGTGTGTTCGAGACCCCGAGCGGAGTCAATCCGGTGAGCGTTAGATTCGCAAGGCCCGGAACATTATCGCTAACGCCCGGAATCCCAACCTGAGAACTGAGATTGGCTTTGCTCCCGTAGAATTGATCCATCAGAAGATAATTCCAACCCGCACGAACCGAACCGACCAGGGTCGGGGAAAATACGACGTTGTAGCCTGCTCCAAAGCCGTGGCTGTCGATCTCCGAGGCACCGGCGGCGCCGGTGTAACCCAGGCCCGGAAGGGCAGGAAAAGCCGCCACCGTGCCGTACTCTTGCGTCTGTGAGCTGTAGCGGAAGAACAAATTCTGCTTCTCGCTCAGGATTTCATCGCCGCGTACATCCCAGTGGCGGGGGTCCTGGTTTTCCGGACTCGCGTAGACGTAGTTATTGGTGGCCGTGGCCGTGGTTGGAAGCGGATAAAAACTGAGAACTTTGGCCGCGATGGGATCCCACAGCGAGGCTGGGATTTGATTTCCCGCGAAGGGCGTCCGTGTCTTGGTGGCCGGGTCATAGGTAGCCGGGTTGTAAATCGTAGTTGGAAATATGCCGTTTCGCTCGGCCAGTGTGGGGACCGTATCCACTTCCGTCGCGCTTTCTCGAATCCTGCCGATTTCGAAGTCGCCAAAAATGAACAGCTTATTTTTGACGATCGGGCCGCCAATCGCGGCGCCGAACTGGTTTCGCTTGAAGGGCGACTTTTCAGTGGCGAAGAAGTTCTTAGCGTCCAGATCCTGGTTGCGCAGGAACTCATAGCCCACTCCGTGAATTTCGTTGCTCCCGGACTTCAGGGTTACGCTCACTACGCCCGAAGAGGATCGGCCGTATTCGGCGGAGTAGAGATTGGTGATCACCTTGAATTCCTGGATTGCGTCGATCGAGGGCTTGATCACTTCCTTCTGATCGCCATGCGTCGGCATGATGGTTTGCGTGTTGTTGTCGATGCCGTCGAGCAGGAACGCGGCGGCCGTGCCCGCCTGGCCGCCCATGCTCACTCCTACCTGGGCTCCGTTCGCCGCTAGGGTGGTGGATGGAATGGTCCCCGAAGAGAGCGCGGCGAGTTGAAGATAGTCCCGGCCGTTGAGCGGCAGGTTGGTGATCTGCTGGTTCCCGATCACTGTGCCCACCGAGGCGTCGGAAGTCTGGAGTAGCGGAGCCGACGCTTCGACATTGACGCTATCGGAGACCTGGCCCACTTCGAGCACGGCATCCACCTGGCGAACGTCGCCAATGTCGAGCACGATACCGCGCTGATTGGAACGCTTGAATCCCGCAGCCTCGATGCTGATGGTGTACTCGCCAATCCGCAGCGGTGAAGTGCGATACTCGCCGCGATCGTTGGTGCGGACCTCCATCTTGGCGTCGGTTGCCAGATGCGTAAGCGTAACCGTGGCCCCCGAGATTGCCGCGTGCGTTGGATCGAGAACCAAACCGACAACAATCGCGTTTTCAACCTGCTGGGCGTCCAGGCCGAGCGGAGCGCTCAAGCCGATGATTGCAAGAACAGAAATAGCTTTAAATTTAGACACGTTTCCCCCGCATTCAATAAGCTTTTGACCCTCAGTGAGAGACCGGGATTAGGGACAACAGCGCCGACAACAAGCTGTTGATGGTCGCTCAGAGGCTACGAGGCAAGAGAGCACGCTCTGGTTTTCCGGCATAGGCCACTCCAAGTGTCATTTGAGCGGTCGCGATCAAAGCGACCTGGCCAGGGGAGCAAACCGCAAGGTGTCCTGTTCAGGCTGGCGTTTACTATATTAACTTGATGTACTATACAGCAAGGTCAAGAAGGTCGTCAAGCCCATTTGGCTCAGAAAAGTACTACTCGCTTGCTAGATTGGGCTCGGTGTGTCTACTAAATATATCTGATGACAATACTAAACAAATATGGTGACAAAACCGTTGTTTTGGTGGGCATCGGATGTGCTGTGGTCCTTCGACGGCTGACCGCGTCAGAGTTGTCTGACGCCGCTCCAGCACAGTTGGATGCCGAGCGTGATGAGCCACACCGAAAGCACAACCCGGAACGCCCGCTGCGGGGTGACAGCGGCCACGTAGGTTCCGGCGAAGGCGCCAAAAATGCCGCCGATCACAAGTTGGGTCAAGATCGCCAAATCATAGTTGCCTGCGCTAAGTTGAAAACCGCTGCCCACCAGCGACAGACAGAGACCAAAAAACAAATCCGTTCCCACCACGCGCGCGGCTGAAAGCGGAGTGAGCCACAGCAGTGCCAGCGATCCCACGGCGCCCGCGCCGGCCGACGAAAAGCCAACTTCGGCGCCGATAGGCAAAGCGATTGCCGGAAGCCAGCGCGACCAATCGCGCGATCCGTCCCTCGCCGGATGGAACCACAAACGGTAGAGATTGGCGCAGGCCATGATGGCCACCGTCGATCCCAAAGCTGCGTAAAGAATGCCTTGCGAGCCTTTGGTATTGAGCTTGGCCAGAATATACGATCCGGTGAGCACCCCCGGAATGCCGCCCGCGAGCAGGTAGCCTAAAACGCGGTAATCCACCTGCTTGCGATAAATCTGCATCGGAACCACGAGTAGCTTCACGGCCACGCTGAACGCCAAGGCGGTGCCCACCGCGCGCGCCGGCGGAACGTGCAGGAACAGGATCAAGACCGGGGCTGTGATGACTCCCGCGCCCACACCGGTGATGCCGATAGCAACCGCGATGATAAAGCCGAGAACGATCTCCACGTTTATTCGCCTTGAACCGCGGTTTCCAATTTTGCCTCGCGGTACCCCGAAGTATACACCCGTCTGGCGCTTTTGGAGCCGTTGAGAGCAACTGCTTTCCCCCCTTTGGTAACCATTACTCCCAGTACATTTGGAGGACAATCTCGCCGTGTCTAAATGTTAAACTCCTCTTGGACGGTTTTAGGTAATGCGAATACACGTGCCCGCCCTTCCTGCATGAGCGGTACAACCCTGAGTCACCTTGGATCTCTCGAGGCCGAGAGCATTCACATCATGCGCGAGGTAGTAGCCGAGTGTGAGAACCCGGTTATGTTGTATTCGATCGGCAAAGACAGCGCGGTGATGCTGCACGTGGCGATGAAGGCGTTTTATCCGGCCAAGCCGCCGTTCCCGTTACTGCACGTTGACACAACTTGGAAGTTTCGGGAAATGATCTCGTTCCGGGACCAGACCGCGAGAGATCTGGGCCTCCGGCTTTTGGTGCACACAAACGCCGAGGGTGTCGCAAAAGGGATCAACCCATTCACTCACGGCTCCCTCATCCATACCGACGTGATGAAGACCCAGGCATTGAAGCAAGCGCTCGAAAAGTACGCGTTCGACGCCGCTTTCGGCGGAGCGCGGCGCGATGAGGAGAAGAGTCGCGCCAAGGAGCGTATTTTCTCGTTTCGCTCGGCCCAGCACCGCTGGGACCCCAAGCGCCAGCGGCCCGAGCTTTGGCGTCTGTATAACGCCCGCAAGAACAAGGGTGAGAGCTTCCGCGTTTTCCCGTTGTCGAACTGGACCGAACTCGACGTCTGGCAGTACATCCATCTGGAGAATATTCCCATCGTGCCGCTGTACCTGGCGAAGGAACGGCCGGTGGTGGAACGAGAGGGCACACTCATCATGGTGGACGATGAACGCATGCCGCTTGCGCCAGGCGAGAAACCGATGATGAAGAAGGTGCGCTTCCGCACCCTGGGTTGCTATCCGCTCACCGGCGCGATTGAAAGCGAAGCCGATAGCGTGCAAGCCATCATTCAAGAGATGCTGCTGACCAAAACTTCCGAGCGCCAGGGCCGGGTCATCGACCACGATGCGTCGGCCTCAATGGAAAAGAAGAAGCAGGAAGGGTACTTTTGATGGCTAGTGAATCCGGCCTCATCGCCGCGGACGTCGAAGCCAGGACGCACGAGCACAAGAGCCTGTTGCGGTTCATGACCTGTGGCAGCGTGGATGACGGCAAGAGCACACTCATCGGGCGCTTGCTCTATGAGTCCAAATTGATCTTCGAGGATCAGTTCGCCGCGCTCACAGCAGATTCCAAGAAATTCGGAACCCAAGGCGGTGACCTTGACTTGGCGCTCCTGGTGGATGGCCTGGCGGCCGAGCGTGAGCAAGGCATTACCATCGATGTCGCCTATCGCTATTTCTCAACCGAGCGGCGTAAGTTCATCGTGGCCGATGCACCAGGCCATGAGCAGTACACGCGCAACATGGTGACGGCGGCATCCACCGTCGACCTCGCGGTGATCTTGATCGATGCCCGCAAGGGAGTGCTCACACAAACGCGGCGGCATAGCTATATCGTCTCGCTGCTCGGCGTCCAGAAAGTGATTCTGGCAGTCAACAAGATGGACCAGGTCGGGTTCGCGCAGGAGACCTTCGATTCGATTCTCAACGATTATCGGAAGTTCGCCGAACAAATTGGCCTGGCCGATGTCGTGGCGATTCCGATCTCCGCTCTCAAGGGCGACAACGTGACCGAAACCAGCCCCCACACTCCTTGGTACCACGGGCCAACGCTGTTGGAGCAGCTCCAGTCGAGCGAGATCGAGGATGAGCTGCGGAGCCGCCCGTTCCGGATGCCAGTGCAATGGGTGAACCGCCCCGATCACTCCTTCCGCGGCTTTGCCGGCATGATCATGAGCGGTGTCGTCAAGAAAGGCGACCGAATCAAGGCCTTGCCCTCGGGCAAGGAGAGTCGCGTGACGCGCATCGTCACCCAGGATAGGGACCTCGATCGAGGCATCACGGGCCAGTCTGTCACCCTGACCATCGAGGACGAGATCGACATCAGCCGCGGCGATGTACTGGCGAATGCGGACTCGCCGCCGGGCGTGGCGGACCAGTTTCGGGCGACCCTCCTCTGGATGCACGAAGAGCCTATGATCCCTGGGCGCTCGTATCTCATGAAGATTGGCGCCAGCACCGTGGGGGCAACCGTCACCTCCCTGAAGCACAAGGTAAACATCAATACCATCGAGCGTCTCGCCGCGACCAAGCTCGATCTGAACGAGATTGGCGTCTGCAACGTCGGGATCGACCGGCAGATCCCATTTGATCCCTACGCTGAGAACCGCGCGACCGGCAGCTTTATCCTCATCGATCGGCTCACCAACGACACGGTCGGCGCCGGTCTCATTGAGTTTGCGCTGCGCCGTGCGGACAATATCCATTGGCAAGCGCTCGATGTGAACAAGACCGCACGCGCCAACCTGAAGGGCCAAAAACCTTGCGTGCTATGGTTCACGGGCCTCTCCGGCGCCGGGAAGTCGACCATTGCAAACCTCGTGGAAAAGCGCCTGCTCTCAGCCAGAAAGCACACCTATTTGCTGGATGGCGATAATGTGCGCCACGGACTCAACAAAGACCTGGGCTTTACCGACGCTGACCGGGTCGAGAATATTCGCCGTATTGCGGAAGTCGCGCGGCTGATGGTCGATGCGGGACTTATCGTGCTGGTGTCGTTCATCTCGCCGTTTCGCTCCGAGCGGCGTATGGCACGCGAACTTATGGCCGAAGGCGAATTCATCGAAGTATTCGTGGACACGCCGCTCGCGGAGGCCGAAAAGCGCGATGTAAAGGGTCTCTACAAAAAAGCGCGGCGCGGCGAACTCCAACACTTCACTGGCATCGATTCGCCGTATGAAGCCCCCGAACACGCCGAAATCCGAATCGATACGATGGTCACAACCGCGGACGAGGCGGTTGATCTAATCATTGCCAGGCTCGCTGACACCGGTATCCTGGGCGACGGAGCTTGAACGAGGAGTGCGCAGTCCCGGCTCACTCCGGGCGGGAGATGTGCGCCGGGCCATTGTCCTTGAAGTTGATCGCGAAGTACGGATAGCTGAAGTGGGCCCCTTTCTCCATGATGTCCAGGTATTGGCCGGGCAAGATGTGACCCACTCCGACGCCGATATTCACGTGGCGATTGAGTTCATACCAGGTATAGGCGTCCAGTTCCTGGCCGATGTGGTTGCCGGCGGTCCCGGCTGTATTACGGATGATGGACCCGCCGGAGGTATTGTAGAGCGAATCGGTGGCGCTGGCCAGCCAGAAATCCAGCCATTGGCCGGTTAAAGTCCAACGGTTATGAGGCTCGAGAGTGAAGCCGGTACGAATCGCCTTGATGTTCTGCCAGCCGAACTGATCGCTGATGCCGAAACGGTCGTGCGCGGTCGGGTACATGGTGTCAAAGGTTTCATGCACGGGGGCCTTGGGATTCTTGTCGCCGGAGGCGTAATCGTATTGGGTGAACAGGCGCGGCTTCCAGGGCACTGCGGCGAAGCGGTAGGCAATACCCTCAGTAGTGCCCCAGGCTCGGATGTTGTTGTCGCCGTCCGTTCCGCCTTCGCGAATACCTTCAATGGAGTAGTCGAAGTCGCGCGCGACGAGGCCCTTATAGCGAATGCCATAAGCCTGCTCGCTTTCGTGGCCGGTCTTGGCTTTGGATTCAGCCGTGGGCACTACCGAAACGGTAGGATCGACGCGCCACAGGACGAACGGCTCCAATGTAGAAGTCGGCAACAGCACGTTGTTGATGCGGCCGTACATGCCGTAGATGTTGTTTCCCTCTACGTGATGACTGATGCCCTCATCCATTGGGACGACCACGGACGCGGCGAAGATCCCCAGTCGCAACCGGCTCAGGTGCAGGTTCGTGACCACGGCGTCGTAGGAACGGGCCTGATCGCGCCACTCGGAATTCGCGATGATGGTGTCGTTGTAATTGATCAACTGTCGGCCGACGCGTACGCTGATCCATTGATTCTCGGGGTCGCCAAACTCCGCGTAGGCCAGCTTGAGATCGAAGCGGTTGGTATTCGGCGGTTGCAGAGGCGGCTGTTGAAACCAAGCGCGAGCGTCCTGCATCTGCCCGACAATCTTAAACCAACTGGTGGGTTTGATCTGCATCGCGAAGCGCCAGCGGTTCAATAGGTAATTGTCGTCGTCGTTCAGCTTGAAACCTTGATTTTCCATACCTTCCGCACGGATACGTTCTTCCAAGCCGAACGATATCCATGAGGGGAGCTGAGCATCCAGCGCGGTCATTGGGGCGAAATCAGGCAAGTCGTAGGGAGTGTTCTGGCCGGTGGTTCGATAAGCCGGGCCGTTCAAGAAGCTCAGCGGGTTAGAAGCTGGGCCTGTGATCCAACCGCCACCGTAGCCAGTGGACCCGTTTTGTGTAGTGACGTCGTCCTGAGCCAGCGCCAGATGGAAGCCGGCGGAGAAAAGAAGAAGCAGGGTGCTCGCCATGAGCGGTCGGATAAGAAGCTGTCGTAGCATAGGTAGTAGTCTACTCAATAAGTATACTGGATTGCAAGTGGAGATGGCGGTCTCCTTGTTCATTTTCGTACTAGTACGTTGATTCATTAATGGAATGTCAATCTGTGAAGGTCTGTATTACCCTTTGTCTATGGAGTGACTTTAAACGGAGTTCGGGCTGCAGGATCGAGGTCGGGCAGACCAAAGGCAATGTGAAGTCCGGACTGAAGTACGTCCGCCGGAATAGTGCTGGCGGGAGGGCGATCGGGAGGGGTAGCCGCGTTAAGAGGCGCGGTTCACGAAGAGAAGAGGGAAGAGAGGTCTAGAGGCTGAGCCGGTAGCGGCACGTGAGAGTGCACGAAGATCACGAAGCGTTTAGTTACCCAGCAGCTGTGAGCGTTTGTTCCTTCGAACTGCGCCGGCCACTTACATACTTGGGCATACGGTTAGTGATCTTAGTTTTGGGCTTGAGCTGTAACCAGCATTCGATCACTCGAAACAGCAATCGTATACATACCAGGAGAAATGGGGCGGGATCGTCAAAAGAGAACCAGGCAAACTCCCGCTTTCCTCTGAGGGAGCGCCACCAGGAGCTAAATTTCAGGGCGCCGCGCCGGAAATATCCGAAGCTGGCGGCCAAATCGTGAAACTCTACGATGAAGGTGCGGCCATTGAGAGGTGAGGATGCGTGAACGCGCTTTCCCATGAGATCGAGGTAGAGCGCCCTTGCCACATCCATGCCGGCGGCGTCCTCGAATAGGCGAAATTGCGCGCCAATACGCGGATTAAAATCAACCAGCTTGTATTCGCCATCGCGTTTGTCGAATCGATAATCCAAATCCATGATTCCGTTGTAGGAAATAGCTTCTAAGAGTCTCTCAACCTCGCATTGCAATCGCTCATTTTCTATGGCTTTTCCTAACGTCGTTGGACCTACCAATGGTGGATACGACCTAAGCTTTCTGCCGGTGAAGCCAGCGCTGCAATCTGTTTTCTCATTGCGATAGCCGTGATAGAACCAGTCCTCGCCATGCGCCGGAGAAATATACTCCTGAAAGATTAAATTCGGTGTGCCGTTGACTAGCGAGTTTCGATAGATTGCATAGAGCTGCTTGGGGGTGCTTATAATCACCGTGGTGCGCTCACCTTTGGGGAGTAACCAAGCTTCAGCGGCTTTCACAACGACGGGAAATGTTGCATGCTCGATAAACTCGCGCACGTCGTCGAGGCAATGCGGAATGGTGACTTCAGGACAGGGTACGCCCAGCTTCTTACACAAAAAGTATAATTCTCTTTTGTTAGCCAAAACGCGGGGTAGCGCGGCAGACTGCTGGGGAAAGATAAACCACTTCCGCAAAATCGCGGCTTGTTCCGCTAAAAAAATCGCGCCGACATCATCGGTGGGAATAACGATCGTCGGACGGTTCAGGCGTTCGCCGATGGCGGCCATGCCCTCCAGAAGACGTGGCGCATCCAGTCCGTGCGTTTCACAAATGAATGCGCCGGTAAGATACTTGGAAACGGCGGCCGGCGTGAATCGATCTTTTACGACGCTATATACCGGAACGCCCATCTTTCCCAAGCTCCGGATTATTCCAACGCAGCCATGATGCAGCACCAGCAAACTGTCCGCGAACACCAGCACCGGAACATTCTCGTTGGACACGTTGGCGGGGAACGACGCGAACAGGGGCTGCTTAGACCCCGAATGGGGTGGACTCTGAAGATGCTTTGACATTACAAGCGGGTGGGACCGCATTGATTCAGAATTTTTGGTACTCGGTAGCCCGCTTGGCGACATTGGAGACGGGCAGGGCCGATCGATGGCCTACAATGTGGCGGGAGACGCACCGAGATGTAAAACCCGCGCCATAGAGAAATCGCATGGCAGGTCCAAACTGATTGGCGGCTGCTAACCCCGTAAAATAAAGCCCCGGCACTGAAGATTCAAAATTCGACGAAAGGACTGGTGTCTCTTGTACGGAACGTATTTTCGACAGAAGATTCTTGCGCAGAAAAGGTAGAGCCGCGAGAGCGAACCGGTAGCCAGTGGCGGCAATGACATGATCCGTGATCACGGTGGCCAGCTGACCATTCGGGTCTTGCAGTTGCAACTGTACTTGCTCGCCGCGAACCTCGGCGCCCTGAACAGAGTAACCCGCCATTATTGGAAACCTGCCCATCACGCGATCCTTGAGCCACCAGGCACCCGCGGGCCCGAGCGCCTTCCGCACCCTTTCGAAGCGCGTCTGCTGCGGGAGATAGCGGAACAACATGGGAGCATTAGAATAAAACCACGGTCCAAGTCCCATACCGAGGCTCGACATGGGACGGCGCAGGCTCTGATACAAGGACCGAGAGCCGCGGATTGGGTCTCCGTTCCAGACAACTGTCGGCTTGCGCAGAACCAGGCGGACTTTCACACCCGTCTCATGCAACAACGCCGCGGTCTCTAGCGCCGACTGGCCGCCGCCAATCACGGTAACCTCTCGTCCCTTAAACTCCAGCAGATCGCACTGACTTTCGCTGTGCGAAAGCAGTCGTCCAGGTACTTGCGAAAGTGCCGCTGGAATTTGAGCGGTATAAGACATTCCAGTAGCAACCACAACTCTGGAAGCGCTCACAGTTTCTCCGCTGGCCAGCTGTAACTCATATTGACCAGACGAATAGTCGAGCGAAGTTACCATCACATCCTCGACCATAGGAACGAATCGACGCTGAAAAGACAGCGCGTATTGGGCAAACAACTCACGGGATACAGCCTTACCCCAGCCCTCGTAAGGCACGCCGTGATCAGCGCAGTAGTGTTTCAGCGTGTAACTGCTAGTGGGATCGAAAAGATTTGAAGCAGATCCTTCCGACTTAAGGAACATCCCCTTTGGCATATGGGTTTGCCAGAGCTGCATCGGCGTGCCAAAAATGCGGAAATCCACACCGCTGGATCGTAAGTGCGCCGCCAGCGATAGACCGTATGGTCCAGCGCCGATAATGGCAATCTCGGTTTTGCTAGAATGTGGCACTCTATTTTACGCTGCCTCTGGTACCCACGATTAGTCGAGTTTTGACAAATGAAGAAGCTCTAAAGTTACGCGGCATGCGAACTCGGAGCCGTAGATCAAGTAGCGCTTCCAAAGCCTTCGCGGTTCCGTTAATAAGCGAAAGAGCCATTCGAAGCCGTGTTCGCGCATCCAACGCGGAGCTTGTCTGGACCTTCCACTATTCAGATCGAACGCGGCGCCGACGCCCAACATTACGGGAACCAATAGCTTGTTACGGTGCTCATACATCCACCGTTCTTGTTTGGGTGTACTCAAACCGATCCATAGAACGTCCGGCCTGGCAGCGTTGATCGTGGAGATGACGGTTTCATCCTCCTCGGCGGAAAGGGGCCGGAAGGGCGGCGAGTAGTGGCCGACGACATCGATGCCATACTTGCTTTCCAGAACTTGGGCAATGAGAGGGGCCACTCCCGGCGCCCCCCCATAAAAGAAATGACGATATTTCGAAGCCGTCTCACAGCAGAACGTCTGCATTAGTTCCGGCCCATAGACGCGGCGCTTCAATGGATGTCCTTGATGGCGGCCCAGCCACACGATCGGCATTCCGTCCGGCACCACTAAATCGGCCGAGTTCAGGATCTGTTTGAGCGCCGGGTCATGTTGGGCCTCGGTAACGCCATGCATCCCTGTCACAGCTACGAAGTGGCATGACTGGCGCTCCGCAATCCACTTCTCCATTTGCGCGATCGCCCCGGGAATCTGAATCGCGTTTACCCGGACGCCCAATACCTTGAAGGATGGGGCATCCGGCGGCGCTGAAGCGCTGGGTATACGCGGCGTAGTTGGCGCAGTCATGTATGAACACCTCTTGTCTTCGAAAAGGCGCTTCTAAGTGGCACTACTAACGGCGGCCAAGTCCCTACGCGGGAGCAGACGGCCAGTCCGCCGCAGTTCTTCTTCAATCCAGGGATAAGTGCGTTTGAGCCCTTGACGAAGGAAAATGGAAGGCTCCCAACCCACTACGCTGCGTAAGCGGCTATTGTCGCTATTGCGCCCTCGAACGCCTTGGGGACCCTGGAGGTTGTGACGTTTGGCGATGCGCTTGCCGGCAACATCTGCTACCAGGTCGACGAGTTGGTTGATCGTGACCAGTTCATCGGTTCCCAGATTGAGCGCCTCGTGATAGTCGGACGCCATGATGCGGATCAATCCTTCGACACAATCGTCTACAAACATAAAAGAGCGGGTTTGTTCCCCGTCGCCCCACACCTCGATCTCATCGGGATCTGATGCCAGCGCTATCTTGCGGCAGATGGCCGCCGGGGCTTTCTCCTTCCCGCCATCGTAAGTACCGAGGTGTCCATAAACATTATGGAAACGCACGATGCGCGTATCAAGTTTGTAGTCGTGCCGATAATAGCGGCATAGCTCCTCCGCATACAGTTTCTCCCATCCGTAACCGGGTTCTGGTTCGGCGGGGAAGGCGTCTTCTTCTCTCAAGGGCGTGACGGCGGTGTCCTTCTGCTTGCTCTGCGCGTACACGCACGCCGACGAGGAGAACAAGAAACGCTGAACGCCATTCTGCCGGCTAGCCTCCAGCATATGGGCATTAATCAGAATGTTGTTGCGGGCAATGGCAGCGTGAAAGGCGGTAATATAACCGATGCCGCCCATGTCGGCCGCTAAGTTATAGACCAAATCGATTTTTCCGCGGGTGGCCAACAAACAATGGTCAAATTGCCGCAAATCGAGGGTTTCAAACTCATCCGCCGGTGACGCCTCGTACTCGGTGTTCTTGAGATCTACGCCGCGCACCCAGTGGCCCTCATCCTTCAATCGTTTCACCAGGTGATGACCGATGAAGCCGCCGGCACCTGTTACAAGTATCCGTTTTCTGGTATCCATTTTAGACTGCCTTTCTTTACTCTTAGGAATTAATCACAATCGTTCAAGTCGTCGCGTTCTTTTTCTATGGAACTTTCTTCCGAATGATCTCACTCAGCCTTTAGAGCACTGCCGCGCGCGCGCCGCCGTTTGAAAGCCCGAAATCTCCTCAAGAGCGCTAACGGTGCGTAACAATAAAGGATGACTACGAGAAAGTCCATCGTTCGTAAACAACGATATATAAATTGATCGCAGAGTCGTTCTAGAGCCGATGGCTTCTCGGAGTCGCAGCTTCGCCGCCCGGGCGGAAGTGGCCATAGCCCCCCGCTCTCCTCCTGCCACAACGCAACATATCGCTCGATTTTTCTTTTGACGCGCGCTGGAACAACTTCCGGTCGGTCAAGTGAGGAGACGATGCGTTCGCTCTTGACCATGTGATGATGGTCGCCTTCACTGATTGCGGAACGGTCCGCTCCACCCAGATCAGCCATTGCCGGAACGAAGGGAATCCCCAGGAACTCGCAGATCCCGGTCAGAGTAGCAACAGGATTGTTGACCAGGTCTTCGAAATATATTTCGTGAATCCTCGCCCCGCGGCTTACTAGCCGGTCGCGTTCAGTTTTCAAGGCTTTGTGACCCATAAGGAGGCGGTAAATCATCCCGCTCCGATCAGCAAACCAAGTAGCGCTTTGCGCCGCCTTGATAACGCTGCGGTAGATCGCGACGGGGTCGCGCCAGAGCATGATGAACCGGGCGTTAGGGAAATTAGACGCCGCCTCGACAAGGCAATTGTAAGAATTGACGGTCTTGTCGCCCCAGATCGGAGCTCCCTTTTGGCGTGCGTATAACTGGTAAGCTCTCTCCATCACGGGCCGGACCTGATGAGTTCTTGAAGGAAGTCGGCTGGCATCCAGCTTGTGTCGGCTGGGGGCTTGATTCCAAAGCTCCCACCGCTCCAGCCATCCCGATTTCGTCCTAGGTATCCAGAACAGAGGCCTGACCAAAAATAGATCGCCCTCGTACATCAGTGCAATCTGCGGATGTTTATTCAGCAATGCATAGAGCAGGGAGGTTCCGGAACGCCACGTCCCTGTGACGAATAGGGGGCCCGCCCAGGAATGAGAAGAATGACTTTCCGGCAGCGTGACAGGCGATGAAGTAAGTTGCGATTGCGGCATAAACAATATGCGTTAAGGTTTCGATGATTTCATAACTTAGTGTAGGGAGTGTTTATCAACTATAAAATCGCCGAGAACAAGGCAGTCCATCTCGCTATTTGAGAACGTACTGAATGCATTTGCAGGTGTATTGACGATGGGCTCACCTCTTAGATTGAATGAAGTATTTAGTAAGACCGGTGTGCCTGTAGCTCGTCCGAAGCGCTCAATTAAATCGTAGTACCTCGGGTTCCCGTCCCGAAAAACGGTTTGCAGGCGAGCAGTGCCGTCTACGTGCGTAACCGCTGGGAGCTCTGCTTGGTGATTTTCTTTAACGGGAACCACATAGAGCATATAGCGGGCAGGGTAATGACACGCTGCCCGAGGCAGGTCAAAATAGCGCTCTGCGCAGTGGGCAAGGACGGAAGGGGCAAAAGGACGATAGGGCTCGCGGAATTTGATCTTGGAGTTGACAATGTCTTTCATTTCCGGATTGCGAGCGTCCGCCAGGATGCTGCGGCTCCCGAGAGCGCGCGGCCCCCACTCGAACCGGCCTTGAAACCAACCGACCACTTTCCCTTGCATCAGACGATTCACGGTTTGGTCGAGCAGCGCGTCTTCATCGTCAATCCGCGAATAGGGGATGTTGCTATCATTCAAAAACTTACTGATTTCCCCGGCCGAATATTCCTGGCCCCAATAAGCGTGATCCATGCAGAAAGCGCGCGGTTTGCCCAGAAGTGTGTTGTAGGCCCATAGCGCTGCGCCCAAAGCACCGCCGCCGTCGCCCGCAGCCGGCTGAATGTACAATTCTTCAAAGGGTGTTGCGGACAGTATTCGACTGTTGGCCACACTGTTCAATCCAACGCCACCGGCGATGCATAGTCGCTTCATCCCTGTTTGTTTGTGCAGATGGTTAGCCATTCCAACCAGCAGTTCTTCAGTGACGGCCTGAATGCTGGCCGCAATGTCTGCATATTCTTGATTGAGCCGGCACAACTGCTCATAGTCGGAAGGCTGCGGACCAAAATATTTTGGGAAACCGGTTAACGCTGTAAAGAAATTCAAACCTGGTCGGCGCGGCTCGCCGAACAACTCCACGAACCGCTGGCTAAAAGTCCGGTCGGTGGAATGATGGAAGCTGAAGTAACTCATGTCCAGTGAGAAGGAGCCATCCTGGTTTTGGCGCACTACCTTCCAGACTTTGTCTACGTAGCGTGGCTGCCCATAGGGCGCCATGCCCATCACCTTGTATTCGCCTTCATTCACTTCAAATCCCAAAAAGGCGGTGAAGGCGCTGTACAACAAACCAATGGAGTGTGGAAACTCAATCTGGTGGGTCAGCTGGACATCGGTTCCGCGTCCCACCCCGTAGGCAGCAGTCACCCACTCACCCACGCCATCGACCGTGAGAATGGCGGCCTCATCGAAGGGCGAGCAGAGATAGGCACTCGCGGCGTGTGAAAGATGGTGTTCAGAAAACAGCACTTTGCGCTTGGGGATGCCGAGTTCCGATTCCAGGGTGCTCGCGACCCAGAGCTTGTCCAGAACCCACGTGATCATTGACTCCCGAAACACCTTCCAGGACCTCGGGTAGGTTTGCAAAACAGTCGCAAGAATGCGATCAAACTTCCGGAATGGCTTTTCAAAGAAGACAACATAGTCCAGGTCGGGTCCGGATATGCCACCGCGCTCCAGACAAAACTGGATTGCCTTCTTTGGAAAATCATAGTCGTGCTTTTTGCGGCTAAAGCGCTCCTCTTCGGCGGCCGCGATTAGTACGCCGTCACGCAGCAGCGCTGCGGCTGCATCGTGGTAGTAACAAGAAATACCGAGAATATTCATTCGGTTTATTGCTTCTGGGCCCAGGGGAGATCATTCGGTTGCGGAGCGCGTTCCAACCAGCAATCGGGACGCTTCTTGATGCGAAGCGCATCCGAAAACAAGCGGACCATGATCCCGAACGGCAATACCAGGAGAGCGTAGAGCAGTGTCAAAAGCACGCGCGCTTGAAAATTGCCGATCTTGTGCGCGAGACGGCTCCAGGCCTTCCAGCCGCGCTTGATAACTGACCAAAGCGTATTCATGCAGATCCGAAGCGGCCTCTCTAGAACAGCGTGTAAATAAAGGGAGCGATCACCGAACTTTGGGCCAGGAGCACGACGACGCCCAGAATCAACACCGAAATAATCATTGGCAGCAGCCACCAACGCTTATTATTGGCGAAGAATGACAACAATTCGCGCGCGATGCCAAAGCGGCGAATGACAACTTGAATGCCCATTATAATCTCCCTAAACCAATATTCCGGTCAATTCGTTTGCGGGAACTACCACAGATTTGCACGGTAGCTGCTCCCGCTGAGCGCCTCTGCAGGTAAGAGCCGATGTTCTTCTAGGTTTTTCACCATCGCCTCGGCAGCCACCTGGTGCCCCAAGGCTGAATAGTGCGGGTCGCACACAAATGAAAAGTAAGGCCATTGCAACTTATGAGCATCGCGGTAAGCCTCCATGTAAGGAGCGAGGAACTCGATATCTATGTTGTGGCGTTTCCCGATTTCCGCAAGACGTTTATCCATCTCGTCCGGATTGAACGACGGCGGAATTCTGCCGACCTCGCGTGTAAATCTTGCTCTCCAATCCGGGTCGGTTTGAGCAAATACAGGCGGGACCATCACCACAAGCTTAGCGTTGTCATTGCTAACCGCTGTCGCCAAGCGAGTCAAAACTTTCTCTGAGATCAACCAGGCGCGCTCCCACTCGGCATCCGGAGGATCGCCATACCCGCCCCACTGCAGCGGAATGCCTTGCCACTTAGCCTCTCGAAAAGCTACCCGGCCCCACACGCGTTCCATGTAATAAACGAACAAGGAGTGCGACTCAAAGAACGACCGCAACCCGTTCAAGGGTCGCGATTCCACCGGCCTTAACATTAGACTGCCATCTGGCTGCAAATCATAGTAAGGGGCATACCAGGTGTGGATACCATATACCTTGGGCTGGATTGCCGAGGAGTTGTTCATGACGTCGTTGTCCACCCACAAGACGATCACCAAATCGGGATGGAACTGGCGCACTCGCTCCTGATACATCAAAAGTTCTTGCGTTGTGCCTATCCCCTCCACGCCAAAAGCCAAGACCTCGATATTCCTATACCCTTTATCCTGGAGCTGCTTCTCCATTCTGATATTCATGACTTCGCTGGGACGCACCTGAACCGCCTCTACGGATGAGTCACCCAGCAGCGCAATTCGAAACTCTCCAGCAGGCTTTTCCAACGATCGTTCGCGATCCCGCATACCCCAACGATTGGTAACCACCTCGCCTTGAAAGCAGCCTCGAGCGTGAGTTACTCTTTTGTTTGGAATCAGCGAAATTCCCAATACAGGATCATATTGACGAAAGGGAGAGCTCTTAAATGAGGGCGCAAAGTGCACCGCGACGCGCAAAAAGACTTCGCCCATCCCAAAGGTCAAGACTAGCCCCAACAGAATCGAAATCGAGCGAAATATGAGCTGTTTCATTCGTAAGGCTAAAGATCGATTGCGGAGCGGATCAAGAGCCAACTCCGCAGCGGCCAGCTCGCTTAATTGGCGTTACGTAGCTGGTGCCCCTGTACAGCGCGTCTATAAATGTCAATGAGTATTTCATAGTTTCGTTCTGCAGTGTACTTGGCCTCATACCGTCGCCGGGCTTCGCACCCCATGGTTCGCATCTGATCCGGATGAGTCCAAGCCCATTCCACTTTTTCTACCAGATCCTCACTGTCTCCGGGGTTAAAGTGCAGTCCAGTCCTGCCGTCTTCCACTATTTCTTCCATCGCGCCGAGTCGCGAGCAGATCACGGGAACTCCACAGGCGTAAGCCTCCGCGATGATCTGCCCAAAGGTTTCATACCACTCGCTGGGGACGATCAAGAAACGCGCTCGTTTCATTGCCGCAATCGTTTGATCGTGTGGCAACCGCCCACGATAAGTAATGTTGGCCGATTGGGACTGAGCCGCCTCGAAGCTAGACGCGAGGGGTCCGTCGCCTATGGCGACCAGCGGAACATCCAAGCGCAAGCGTTGCCAGGCGGATAGCAGGGTCGGCAACCCTTTTTGGATCGCGAGTCGTCCGACGAACAGCGCGTATTCGCCTATATCTGTAGTCGCACCCGGATCAGGATAAACGAAGTTAGGCTTAACCGCGATCATTTCAGCAGGAACTCCGCCTTCGATGAATTTGCGCCGCGCAAATTCGCTGACTGCCACGTAGCGGTCTACCTTTCGGGTCCATGTGCCCAGTCCCCGATGGACGGCAAGCATGGTCGACATGGCCGCCGTAGCGGCGCGGGACTCGACATAACAACCGTGGCGGATGGACCGCCAGAGACTATGGTCCACGCACTCTTCGCACAGATGCCCGTCGCGGAAAAAGGTCGAGGCCGGGCACAAAAGCCTGTAATTGTGCAACGTGTGGACCACTGGAACATTGGCCTGAGCGCACGCGTACAGCAAGGAGGGCGAAATGACAGGCACGAGGTTATGGATATGGATAATATCCGGTTGAACGGATTTCACAAGGTCCCGCGTTTTGGCAAACCAGTTTGTGGACCAAATGGCATTTGCGGCCAGAGAAAGCTTCTGGTGAAGGCCGCCCGGAGAAGTTGTCTGTGCTTCCACAAGCCATAACTTGCACCCATGCTGACGCAGAAGCTCTGCTTCTAATTCGAATACTTCATCTTCGCCCCCGCGGTTCAGGTAGCGGTTATAAACAGATATGATCTTCAAAATGGGTTACGCACGTGCGAACAGAGCATCCACTTGCAAGATGAGCCCATCGACGGGCGAGACGAGTTGCTCTAAATTTCCTACGTAGCAGAAGCCTTGTCGAATGAGATTACCGTATACAGTCTGAAACTGCGCCTGTCCCTCGTACAAAGTTCCAATGGAGACTTCGACTAGCACATAATGCACCTGGCTCAAAAGCTGCACGGCTCCATTCAGGACTCTGTCTTCGTAGCCCTGGACATCGATTTTGAGCAGGACCTTCGATTCCAACTTCATTTTGTCCACGCACTCATCCAGCGTCACTTGCTCGACTGTAATAGGACGATTGTCGGCACTCCAGGGGAAAGCGGATTGATGCAAGTCCGACATTCGAAGCACTGAGGATGCTTTTGAAAAACTGCTGCGCCAAAACTGTACCGATTTATGCTCATCGCCGACAGCAGCTTGAAAAACCTTAAGGTGACCATTTCGGCTGGCCAGCTTGTTCCGCAATTCGGTGCAGCAATCCGGCAGAGGTTCGAAAGCGTATAACTGAATATCGGGGATAACGGCCTGAATGGCCGTAGAGAACTCTCCGGAGTGAGCGCCCACGTCTATAACCGTCTTGACGCCGGAATTCTTCAGCCACATCTTATTCAGCTTGAGGAACTCTCCTATATGTACCCTTCTTACAAAAAGGCCGGGCAGACGGAACACCTGCAACGGCTCCTGCAACGCTGTCAGCAGGTACATCCAGGCTTTGCCAGCAAGATCTTGGCCGCGACGAAGACGAGAATGCGCCAATAGAGCGCTGGCAGGCGTCGGAACGCTGGCAGGCGTAGAAACGCTGGCAGGCACCGGAACGCCGGCGGGCTTGGGTTCGGTTGGCGGACCAGCTTTAGCGCCGGCGCCGTTCGCGGAACCCGCTACATGTTCATATAGATCTTTCAAAATTTCGTAATTCCTCGCTGCTGTGTATTTCGCCTCGTATTCTCGGCGTGCTTCTTTTCCCATAGCTTCCATCTGAGCGGGATGCGCCCAGGCCCATTCCAATTTCTCAGCCAGATCGTCGGGGTCTCCGGCCGTAGCATGCAGTCCGGTACGACCATCATCGACGACTTCCGCCATGGCCCCCAATCGAGAGCAGATCACGGGCACACCACATGCGAACGCCTCCGCGATCGTTAACGGAAAATTCTCATAACACTCGCTAGGCAGAAGTAAAAGCCACGAGTTTCTCACCATTGCCAACGTCTCTGGGCGCATGAGTCTGCCTAAAAACGTGACGTGAGTCAAGCCCAGATGCTGAGCCTGCTGTTCGAGTTTGACACGCTCCGGTCCATCACCCACGATCACGAGGGGTATGGGGCTGCGCAGCCGGGCCCAGGCTGAGAGAAGGGTACATACCCGTTTCTCCTCGGAAAGCCGGCCTGCGAAGACTGCGTACCGGCCGGGGGCCGAGCGTACTCCGGGATCCGGATCAACAAAGTTCGGCTTCACAAAGATTTTTTCAGTCGGTAGCCCGCCTTGTATAAACTTACTACGGGCAAATTCCGTGAGAGCCACGTACGCCCTTACTTTCTCATCCCAAGTATGGCGGCGCCGGTGGATAGCCAACATGAGAGCCACGGCGGACGTCGCCAGGCGAGAATCGCGATAGCAGCCGTGCCATACCCCGCGCAGCAAGCTGTGGTCTATGCATTCTTCACAAATTTTTCCATCCCGAAAGAGGCTGGCGGCCGGACAAATGAGACGATAGTTGTGCAGCGTTTGTATTACTGGGATATTGGCGTATTCGCAGGCCAAATACACCGCCGGCGACACCATGACAAAAGTGTTGTGGATATGCACGAGTTGAGGCTTCTCTCGATGCAGCAAGCTGGTGAAATCCCGGTGAGTATCGGTAGCCCAAACGATCTTCTTCACCAAGACAAGTTTTGCTGCCGTGAAGTTGTCATCAATTTCAGCATTACTCCGGTGGTAAATCACCACTTCATGGCCGGCGCGCTGTAGGAGCTGCCGCTCCTGCTCGAACGCGACATCTTCACCGCCGGGCTGGCGGTATTGGTTGTGTACGAGAAGTATTTTCACGCTAGATTACCATCCGCGTTATCTTTCCGCGCGGTTCCCGGCAGGGACTTAAGCACTTGCCAATTCGAAGCGTAGGTGACGTTCGTGCGCCCGCCGACATAGTCCAGAATCCGTTTGAGGTCGTCCCACAGGTCGAGTGTGTCGAGTTCCCAGGAATGACCGTAAAGGTGCCAGATGCCACCGCGTTCCAGCACGGAATCGAAGAGTTCCTTGCCGAGTTCAACCCAGTTGCAAAGCTTCCCGGGAGAAAGTATCCGTCGCGCGCCTTCTATTCGGCGCGCCCTCATCAGATTCTTGATGTAGTTCGATGTGGGATGGGGGAACGCCTGAAGGCTGGTCGGCATTTCGAACGGGCTGAACTCCGGGCGCGTAGAAAGCATACGGACGGTGCGCGCCCCCCAATAGCCCGCAGCGCGCACAGTTCGGATAACATTCGCGTCGAAACGGCCTCGCGGGTAGCAAAACATCCCCACTTCCCTTCCAAGCATGTCCTCTAGGATCGGCTTACACGAACCCGCCTCAATATTGAGCTCCTCGGGACCTAGACCCCACAATAACTTGTGCGAAAGTCCGTGCGCGCCGATTTCAAAGTCTTGCGCCAAAGATTTTAAGTCAGCGCTGTCGAGTGTCGGCCGTCCGTGCTCGAAAGGCATCACCGGCACGTAGAAAGTTCCTTGCATCCCGCGGGACCCCAGCAGCTCCGCAAGTTTCAAATCGGCGCGGTCACCATCGTCCCAGCTCGTTGTTACAAAAACGCGTTTTTCCAAAGCGGGTAACTCGCCGCGATCATCGAAATGCGAATGCGGCACGCTGCGTTGTGCGAAGCTGCTCACGCGGCCCATATGAAAAGTTGACTTTCAGGCAGCACTCTTCACCGCCGGTTGTGACGCAGCCGGTTGGACAGGCATGCGCCAGCGTATCAGTCCTGCGGCCAAGCCCATGAAAAAATAGAACGGAATGGCTGCCGAGGGGAACTCGAAAGGACCCTCCGCGAAACTAGAGATCATGAATTGCACGTAGAATGAGAGCAGCCACAAAACCAGGAGCCAGAGGTGTCGGTCGCAATAACGCCGGCGCCAAATGGCGGAAAGAAACCCTTTCGTCAGGCAAAGATGAAACGCGACAAAAACAGAGAAGCCGATGATTCCCATTCGCGCAAGAAAACTCAAACTCGAGTTGTGGGGCATTCGCACCACTACACCGGTCTCATCATCCACGTAGCTAAGCAAAGGTTCACCGAAACCTACGCCCAAAAGAGGGCTCGTGCGCAATTTGTCCAGGGCCTCGTCCGCAAATTCGACCCGGCTTTCAACGGTGCTTCCGGGCGTTCCCGCCTCACCGGAAATGCTGCGAAGATGCTGCGTAAGAAACGCGATATCGACCTTGCCAATGCGGCCCGGGATCTCAATCCCTGCGACGGTCACCCACAAAAGCGCTCCCAGCATCAAAGAAAACATCACCAGCAGCTTCGTCCAGTTTTTGTTTTCACGTATAACGACAAGAACGACGAACATTCCGGCGAGCCCGATATAGGTTGTTCTGGCTTGGGTGACGGCCATCCCAAGCAACTGCGCCACCGCCAAGCCAAGTAAGATCCAACGTCGACTCCTGGTGACTGCAAGCTCGCTCTGATAAATAACGAACAGTGCACCCGTCATTAATAGCAGAGCGCAATTCCGGTAGTTCCCCAGAATTGGCACGTGCAGAAAAACGCCGCTTTGAGGCGACCAGGACCAGAGCTGTTCACCCCAGGGCATGGTGAAGCTGTAAACGAGGTTGACAACGAACAGGACCATTAACCACTTTGTCAATACTCCGGTGCAGTTTTTTCGAGTGGCCCACAACATGCCGAGCAGAAAAAACAGACCGTCCAGGCACATGGACGCGTCCCGAATGGCCCACAAACCGTAGGAAGGCAGATCCACGAGCAAATGCACAAATGCCAGAGCAAGCAAGGCTAAAATGCACAGCATGGCCGGTTCCTTCAGGGCCCTTTGCATTATTCCCCAATGCGAGAAAACGGCCAAGCCTAGCGCCGTGAACATCGCCGCATAACTGAGTATGAGGGGAATGCCGCCTATGTGGATGGTCAGATTCTCAAATCCATAATTCAGGAGCAGGTAACCAAATAGAGTGATTAATACGATTGCCTGCCATAGCTCTAAGCCAGCGCGACGTACATAGATGGAAACCAGCCAGCACAAACCCAAGCTAACCGCGCCGGCAAACACGTAAACAAGAGACGATGAATACGAGAGTAAGACGCTGCCAAGCAATATCAATACTAAGAACTGAAGAATAAGGTATCCATTGAACTTCTTAGGACGCGCTTCGACGCTCAGTTGAGTGGCTGATGGAAATGTGTGCATGTCAGAATTCGGGTATATTCAAGCGGTTACCTGCGTCTCCGACTCAGCCAGGTCAGGTAAGGGCTTGCGCAATTTTCGGCGAAGAAGAATAAAAGCCATAACAAAACCGATCAGTTCTGACGCGGCAATACTCCACGCCGCGCCTTTGACGCCCAGGGCTCGCGTGGCCGGCACGCCAATTGCAAGTGAGATACAGACGGAAACACAAACCGCGGTAAAGACTGTAACCGGGGATTTCATCGCGCGCAGTACAAGAGCCGGGCCGAAAAATGCGCAATTGGAGATGGAGGCGAGGGCGGCCACGGGCAGCAACGGTATGACTTCCTGGTATTTTCCAGAATACAGGAGGCGGAAAACCGGGCCGCTGAACAGAAGCAGCACAGCCCAATAGACGAGTGCGCTGGAAATGGAAAACAGGCCGACCCACCGCATTAAGGAGTCTGCACCAGCAGTTCCTTTCCTTTCCAGCACACGCACTGCATACGGCAGCAGAAGCGGGGAAAGAGCCGCGTAAGTCTGTAGCAGCGGGGACGGAAGATTCATCAGAGCCTTCAATTGTCCCGCTTTGGCGATGCCGGCTAGGCTACCTACCAGCGGATAGAAGATATTGGCCGGAATCCACATCATGGCGTAGCCTGCCAATGCCCACCGCCCGTACTCCCAGTGCCGCAGGAAAGTCTCACGCAAACTCGGCGAAGCCCCGCTCGATGGCAACCGGGATTTCAGATAAATGAACAAAAGGGCGCTGGATACCAGGCCTCCCAGCCCCATCATCAGCAAAGCGGATAATGGCGACAACCAATGGCGGTAATAAGCGACGTAAAGGCCGCCCAGCGTAACCGTGCAATATATAAGGGATCCGCAGGCGGCAGGCACCGGTGAGAGCTCCAGATAAAAAACTCTGCGAGCCAGCCCGAGCAGCAAGATCATCGGACCTGCTGCAGCCAGACCAATGTATGCTCCAGGGAGGCCGCCTGCTTGCCCGGCCTTTAGCGCAATGGCAGCCGCGGCGCCGAATGTGCAGAACATCCCGGCGGCGATGAGAAGATGAAGCCACAACATGGCCTTGAGGTACTCACGCACGCAGCCCCGGTAAACCGACGAACCAAAGACGGCCATCGGTTCCAAGAGAAGAGATTGATAGAGCATCAACAGCAAAAGGTAGATTGCAAACGCTATCGCGTACGCTCCATATTGCTCAGGCGACAACCAGCGAGCCAACAGTATCGCGATTATAAAATTAGATCCGGAAATAAGTCCCTGATCCGCCATGGCCACGCTGCCCTTCATGGCCCATGGCACGAGAAGGGCAAGACGGCTTGCCGCGCCCGCAAGGGAATGCTCGGCCTTTCGATCTCCGATCACAGAAACGCGAACTGTAGAAGAGGCCGGGCCGCTGCCGGTCACTGGCTCCATTTGAACCGTTCCAACTGAATATGCTCCATTTATCCGGGTCACGACGTTATTTGAAGGAACGGAGAACCAGCTTCTTGGCAAAGCAGAGTAAAATCGCGAGCCCTTGCCTTGAATATTTATCACGATTCTCATTTGAGTGGTTTCAGCTTTGATGGACCGGGCGACGCGCTTCTTCTGACAGACATAGCGTTAACTTCTGGGCTACCAGGCGAACGCCGGGTTCGAGCAGAATGCCATCGTGACTCCCCTCAATTTCACGGATCTCGAGTCCATTGGTCGCATACGTGAACCATGGTGCATGAGGATCACGAAATTGTGTGAGTGGTAGCATGCTAGATCGAAACAAAACGATGCGACCTGGATAAGGTCGGGGAACGTATTCCTTGCCAGCCTGCTCACAAGCCGCGCGGACCCTTTTGAGGTGGGCGGGGAGAGTCAGGGTGTGTACTCGCCGCTGAACTCCAGTCACCAATACCGCGGCAAGTTTCAGGACGTAACGGGCACTCTTCGAGGGGCCCATGCGGAGGAGATTGAGTGGCGCCGACAAGATCCTCTTGGACACAGACGCTGTGTCCTTTAAGAGACTGGGACTGCTTGCCGGGGTGGGACAAAAGGTGTCAAACAGAATGACCACGGATTGTCCTTCACCTTGACTCATGAGCTGTTGCGCCATCTCAAGGGCAACCATTCCACCGAAGGAGTAGCCTCCGAGAAAATAGGGGCCGTGCGGACAGACGTCACGTATTTCTTTTATGTAGTGGGCGGCCATGTCCTCGACACGCGTGTGACACGGGAATGTCCCGTTTAGCCCGCGAGCCTGGATGCCGTAAAAGGGTTGATCGGGACCGAGGTGTCGAGCCAGATGGTACAAACGAATTACTGTGGCTGCGGCGCCATGAACACAGAAGAAAGGTGGTTTAGAGCCGCCGGTTTGAATCGGCACCAAGGACGACCATGCCGGCGACCATCCCTCGTGACCAATGACGCCCGCTAATTTCTCGATGGTTGGGGCTTGAAACAGCGTTGCGATGGGTATCTTCTTGTGTAAATCATCCTCAATGCGCTGCATCAGTCGGACCGCAAGAAGGGAATAGCCGCCAAGATCGAAGAAGTTGTTCGCAACGCCAATCGGTCTCACCCCGAGGACGCTCTCCCAAATTTTGACCAACTGCGACTCAACTGGATTTCTTGGTGCGACGAAACTTTCTTTTGCGGCGAAATCCGCCCGCCCGGGAGCTGGCAGCGCACCCCGGTTGACCTTGCCGTTCGGCGTCAGCGGCATCGCGCTCAGCACTACGAACACCGACGGTACCATGTAGTCCGGCAGCTTTTCCTTCAAAAACCCGCGCAACTCATCGGCAGGTGCGGCGGATTCCTGGGTGGGGACAAGATATGCGACCAGGCGCTGATCTCCCGGGGTGTCCTCCCGGACCATGACCACTGTATCGTTTACAGAACCATGTTGCCGCAGGACCGCTTCGATCTCTCCCAGTTCGATGCGGAAGCCTCGAATCTTGATCTGATGATCGATGCGTCCAATAAACTCAATGTGGCCATTGGGAAGATAGCGCACCAGATCGCCCGTCTTATACAGCCGGGCTTCCGGTTCCGCGCTGAATGGATCGGCGATGAACTTCTCGGCGGTAAGCTCAGGACGTTTCAGATACCCCCGCGCCAAGCCGTCGCCACCAATATGCAATTCACCAGCGATACCTATCGGCACGGGCTGTTGCAGCTTGTCCAAGATATAAATCTGCGTGTTGGCGATGGGCTTTCCGATCGGGATCGGAGCGTCTTCCATCTCTATTCTTGCGGTTGTCGACCAAATGGTGGTTTCGGTCGGCCCATACATATTCCACAAAGAACCGGTCTTTTGCACTAATTGGTTCGCAAGCTTGCGCGACACCGCCTCTCCGCCGCACAGCGACTTCAACTGAGGGCTCCCTTCCCAGCCCGCCTCTAAAAGCATGCGCCAGGAAGCTGGGGTCGCCTGCAATACGGTGGCCCCCGAGCTGATGAGCTTGGAAAGCAATTGGCTCCCATCCGAGGCCACTTCGCGGCTAGCAATTTCGAGGCGCGCGCCCATGCTGAGCGGCAGATAAATTTCGAGTCCCGCGATGTCAAAGCAGAGAGTGGTAACGGCAAGGAGCCGGTCTCGGTCCGTCAAACCAGGCTTCTGGCTCATGGAGGTGAGGAAATTGACGACAGCGCGATGTGAAATTTGCACACCCTTGGGTTTCCCAGTGGAACCGGATGTGTAAATCACATAAGCAAGATTCTTCGGACTGGCCAAGGTTTCCGGATTCTCGATACTCTCCTCGGCGATTTCCTGCCAGCCGCTATCCAGACACACCACCCTGCCGCCCACCTTTGGCAGACTGGCAACCAATCGGTTTTGTGTGAGCAGTACTTCCACCTCTGAATCCTCCAGCATGAAGGAGAGGCGTTCCGGGGGATAGGCAGGATCCAGCGGGACGTAGGCCCCACCCGCTTTAAGAATCCCCAACAGACCCACGATCATCTCGAGCGAGCGTTCCACGCATAGGCCGACCAGGGCATCGGGGCCGATTCCGAGTTTTCGCAGATAATGCGCCAGTTGGTTCGACCGGCGGTTCAACTCGGCATAGGTGAGCGCCTGGTCTTCAAACACCACTGCGGGAGCGTTCCGCCTGCGGACCACCTGCCGCTCGAAAAGCTCATGAACACATTGATCGCTGGGGTATTGGGAACGGGTGTCATTCCATTCAACCAGGAGCTGATGTCGTTCCGAGTCGGTGAGAATTGGCAGTTTGGAAAGGCGCTCATCGGGATTCCGAGCGATGCCCTGCAATAGCACTTGAAAGTGCCCGGCCATGCGCGCAATCGTAGAGGCGTCAAAGAGGTCGGTATTGTAAGTGAAGCGCCCAGTGATGCCCTCAGGCCCCTCAATGAGTTGCAGCTCCAAATCAACTTTGGCCGTGCCCTCATCTATCTCCAGGCCGGCGGTTTGCCAACCTGACTCGGGAAGTGAAATGGAAGGTACCAGGGAAAACAGCACCTGAAAGAGAGGATTCCTGCTTGGATCGCGCGTGATCTGAAGCCCGCTGACTATCCGTTCAAATGGCGCATATGGATGCTCACAATCTCGCCGTGTTGCCTCGCTCACGCGCCCCATCAGGTCGCGGAAAGTGGGGTCGCCCGTCATATCGGTGCGAATGACCATGGTGTGAGCAAGAAGGCCTATCAACGCTTCATTCCATGCTTCACGGCCTGGGATCAGTGAACCTATGACGATATCGTCCTGTCCGGTGTAGCGCGACAACAGGGTTTGGAAGGCAGCGATCAGGGTGACAAAGGGTGTCACCGACTCGCGCTCGCCGAGGTGCTTGATTGAATCGCTTAGTTCTTGGGAGATTGACAGGTTGAGGGATGCACCACGAAATTGCTGTACCGGGGGATGCGGCCGGTCAGTTGGCAATTCCAGCACCGGAGGAATGCCGGCGAGCCGCTGCCACCAATACGGCAGGTCGCGCTCGAGAGCTTCTTCAAAGAAATCCCTCTGCCAATACATATAGTCCGAATACTGGATTGGCAAATCGGTCAGGGGCGAAGGTTGGTCGGCCGCGTACGCTTCATAAAGCATGCTGAGCTCGCGCGCAAAAATGTTTAGCGACCAGGCGTCCGCAACCAGAGTGTGCAGTGTTACGATGAGAACCCAGTTTTCTTGGGGGAAGCGCAGCAGACGCGCTCGCAGTGCCGGGCCCTCCTCAAGCGCTAACGTCTTCCGGGCCTGCTCGGTAGCTATCTTCAACACGTCGCTCTTACGCTGCTCGTCCGCCCCCCCATTCCGCTCGAGGAGAGGAAGCCCCACTCGTCCGTTCTCAGCTATTACCTGGGCGGGGCTGCCATCCACAACCGTGAACGATGTGCGCAAGGCTGCGTGGCGCTGGATGATGTCCTGGAGGCTGCGTTCGAGTGCCGCTCGGTTAAGAGATCCTCTGCGCTCAAGGATCAGGACTTCTCTGTATAGGGCAACATCGGAAGCAAGCTGCGCGTGTATCCACAGCTGTTGTTGCGGAAAAGACAAAGGGAGCGTCAACTGCCCGGGCGGCTGCTTGCTGACAGGTGATACAGGAACTCCATTCCGAGTCTGCTTCTCACCATTACTCGTGTCGAGCTGTGGTATCGCAACTGACATCTGCGGACCGCGCTGAATCATATACTCTTAAATAGCATTTACGAATACTTCGAGCAATTGCTGTCTATGCGGGGATCTTCAGAATAAATTGGCCGTTCCGTGTCTTCAACTCCAACTTTTGGGAGTGGTCTTTCACGAAGTCATCGACGGCCCGTGTTACGCCGTCTTCCCACCATCCGACCTCCCCGTAATCGTCACCGGTGATGAATCCACCCGGTTTAACTTTCTGCGCCCAATTCGTCAGATCGTCTAGAACGAACGGATATAGATGGTTGCCATCGATGTAGACCCAATCCAGCGACCTATCCGCGAACTGACGGACAGCCTCTATGGAGCCGAGCCGATGGACCGTGACCGTGCCCGCTTGTATCTGTTTGTGAAAGCGCTTGGTAACGCCCTGATACCTGTCATCGAGTAGCTTTTGGCTGCCACCCGTTGCGCCACCGTACCAACTGCGTGAATACTTCTCCTCGGTCTCATACTTCCAGGGATCGATGAGATGCAATTCTATCGGTTTCACAATCTTGAGGATCAACTGAGAGAAGTCCCCTTTATGCACGCCGACTTCTGCGCAGACCGATTTCTTTGGCATCTGGTCCAGAAGAAAATGGCGGCTGGACAGTTTTGGAAGAGCCGGCAGCAGCCACGTTTGTCCGATCATAGTGAACACCTTCTCCAGAACTTCTGGATTGCTAAATCAAAAACTTGCGTCGCCGTCGTATTGAGAGGGATCCCACACGCCGGGCTCATTCAGCTTCTCAGCCAAGTGCTGGTCTCCTGTTTTATAGAAATATAGCCAGGATGGCAGTCTGCGCTGATGCGGAGCAAATTGTTCGATGACATTTCGTTTGTGGGCACAGAACCCAATGCTCTCGAGCATGTCTACGCCCTCGCCCTTGCACCTTTCGAGCGCCCAAGAGAGCATGGAGCCCAGGTATGCGGTGTTTCCATCGAGCGTTTGATAGTCCACCAGCCGTATTCGCCGTAAGCCGTATCGTAAATTGTCATGCCGATGGAAAATCGCGTAAGCGGCCAGATCAGAACCTTTGGTCGCGGTTACGATCCACGCTTTGTTCTGCAGGAGGGCATACTTAAAATGCCACTCCAGGACTTCGCGGCTGCGCACTGCCATGAGTCTGTGCGAGTTGATTTTCCTCAGTGCTTCCCAGAAAATATCGAAGCGCGCATCCACCTCGGTACACCGTTCCAACTCAACTTCATTTTGTGGACCGAGTCGTCTTTGCGTAAAAGCATCCTTGAGAAATATTCCGAACGACAGCAAGTAACTCAAAGGCTTGGCCAGTGGAAACGCCTTCATGGCCAACCAGCCCATCAGGAAATGTTGGTAGTTTGTAATCCAGAACAACGAGCGATCCCAATCCCCCACCGGCACTGGTACCGACTGGAACGCGGCAAAGGCATCCGCTGCCCGCGGCCCCACGGTGGCATTCAGGAAAAGATCAACGATTTTCTGCGAAAAGTAGCGCTCCAATAACAGGACCGAGTAAGGGCGATAGTCTGTCTCGACCACCCAAGCATGGGCGACCGAAGCAAGCAGCCGCCGTCCTTCAACTTCGTAATGCAGCGGAATGTTGCCAAGATATCCCACAATCTTTTGGTTGGCGGCCTCGAGCACCCACCCAATCGGCATACTTCCTTGATGCTCTTTATACGCGGGGTTGTTAAACCACAGATGCTTCCACTCGTCGAACACCTTTGCTTCGAGCCCATACTTGGACTCCAGCGCAGCGATCTGAGCATAGTCTTCATAAGAAGCCTCACGCAGGTTCAACGGCCTGCGCAAAGTGCGAGCGTCGGCGATCAAAGGCGCCTTCGGTTCGGTGGACAAGTGTTCTTCTGTATCCGGGTTCGTGCGTGCATCCAAACTCTAACTTCAGATGCCGTTGGGACGTGAGTTGTTAACGAGGAAATGTTGCTTCGCGCGCGTTCAATTTCCGAGGCAACTGTTATGGAATCGTAAAGATGTAGCTCCAGCCATTGCCGCCCTGGCCTCCCGCGCCACAGCCTGTGTGAGAGCTGCAAGTTCCGCCAGCTCCACCGGTGGTGAGGATAGTGCCGGCAGTAGAGGTAAAGGTCTCGGCGGCGAGAACGACATAACCGCCTCCTCCGCCTCCTCCTGCACCAGTATTATTTGCAGGAGCATTGGCGCCGACACCACCGCGGACGTCAATGGTGCCCGTGAAATCGATGGTTGCGCACACTAAGATGACGGGAGATCCGCCATTGCCGCCGGCTCCTCCAGCGGAACCGCCTACGCCGCCTTGGGCGCCGCCTCCAGGCCAGGAGCCAGATCCGCTCAGGAACATCCTATATTGACCGACCGTGGTAGAGAGTGCGGTTCCTCCAGCCCCCCCGCCAGCGCCACCGCCAGCGCCGCCATTGACAATGGGAACTCCGAGATTGACCTGCGTGGTTTTACCCCAGGTGCCCGCGCCAGTTCCGCCGCCACCGCCACCACCGCCGCCGCCGAAGTCTCCGTTTCCACTGATTCCAAAGGCACCTCCATCGGGGCTGCCAGTGATCTTCCCAGCAATTGTGCAGGTGCCGGTGGCCCGTACAATAAGCGGGCCATTTCCCGATATATTTGACAGGGTAGCCCCGGCTGAAACATTGAAGTTTACGAACCACATCTCCTCTCCTAAGTTACACGTGCCACTGGCACAGGAGTAAGAGTTGGTACCGTTGCCGAACCAGAGCAGCCAGCTTGGCGCGTTAAGGGTCTGGGCCGCCGCCGGCATAACCAAGCCGCAAGACGTAAGGATAAAAGCCGCCGTTATTTTCAGACTACTTTTTTGAATCCATTGAATCAAGACCATCGATGACCTCAATAGTGCTGCTGACCTCAATCGTGCTGCTACACCCAAAGTTCCCGGCTAGGCGTCACTGAATGGTAATCGAGTAACTCCATCCATTACCACCATTTCCACCAGCTCCGCATCCCGAATAGGAGTTGCAAGTTCCGCCCAATCCACCGGTTGTGCGAATCGTACCGCTGTTTGCAGTAAAACTAACAGCGGCCAGAACTACGTAACCCGCGCCTCCTCCGCCGCCTGCTCCGGAGTCGATTTTACCAGCGTTGCCACCATTGCCGCCCCGGACATCGATGGTCCCAGTGAAGTTGATGGTATTGCACACGAAAATTACGGGCATTCCACCATCGCCACCCAGCCCTCCTCCGGATCCACCTTGACCACCCTGGCCACCGCCTCCCGGCCAAGGGCTACCCGCACCCAAGAACGTCTGGTATTGACCGGCTGTAGTCGAAAGCGCCGTATGTCCAGCTCCTCCACCAGCCGTTCCGCCAGCACCACCGTTTACAATCGGTATACCCAAAATAGCCTGAGTTGTTTTACCGGCTGCCCCAACGCCAGTTCCCCCACCCCCCCCGCCACCGCCACCACCAAAAACTCCGTAGCCGGTGATACCCAGGACGCCCTAAACCGGGCTGGAT
>Ga0302324_100003382_pt1 | contig 36088 bp, 36 predicted proteins | sample Palsa_T0_1_FD_201949 | JGI IMG/M metagenome (GOLD analysis project Ga0302324, IMG submission 201949) | Peat permafrost microbial communities from Stordalen Mire near Abisko, Sweden - Palsa_T0_1 | ecosystem: Environmental > Terrestrial > Soil > Palsa > Peat permafrost | place: Sweden: Abisko...
GCCTGCTCTTCCGGCGTGGAAATCTTGGACGTAAGCCTACTCACCGATTGAAGCAGATCGATGGCGGGATAATGTCCCTTTTCCCCAAGCTTGCGCGACAGAACGATATGGCCGTCGAGAATCGAACGAACCGCATCCGAAATTGGTTCGTTAAGATCGTCGCCCTCCACCAGCACCGTGTAGAGTCCGGTGATGGAGCCGCGCTGAAAATTGCCGGCGCGCTCGAAGACCTTGGGAAGCAGGCCGAACACGGAGGGCGTGTAGCCTTTCTGGCTGGGAGGCTCACCGGCGGCGAGTCCGATTTCACGCTGCGCCATGGCCAGCCGCGTGACCGAGTCCATGATGAGCAGAACGTCCAATCCCTGATCGCGAAGATATTCGGCCATGGCTGTGCACGTGAGCGCGGCGCGCACGCGCAAAGGCGCGGGGCGGTCCGATGTCGCCACTACGACCACCGATCGCTTCAAGCCTTCCGGGCCAAGCTCGTGATCAATAAATTCGAGGACCTCGCGATTTCTCTCGCCAATCAGTCCAACCACCGTCACATCCGCGGCGTTGTGTTTCGCCAAGCTGCCCAGCAGCACGCTTTTGCCAACTCCGCTTCCGCCAAAAATGCCCACGCGCTGGCCTTTGCCGATGGGCAGCATGCCATCGATCGCGCGCACCCCGGTCACCAGGCGCTCCGTGATGTGCCGGCGATCCATGGGATTGGGCGGCGGCGCCTGCAGTGGATAATGAACGGCGGACTCGATGGGAGGCTTGCCGTCGATCGGGCGCCCGTAGCCGTCCAGAACGCGTCCCAGAACACCCGGACCAACCCGCACGCTGGATTCCTCGGCGCGCGCCACAATCGAACTGCCCGCGACCAGTCCATCGGTTTCCTCCAGCGGCATCGACAGGAGCTGGCCATCGCGGAATCCGACCACCTGCACCAGGATTCGTCGATCGTTCGACGATTGGATTTCGCACACTTCACCGACCGCCGCAAGAGGCCCTTTGGATTGTACGATCAGGCCAGTCACTTCGGTGACCGTTCCGGTGCGCCGCAGAGGATCGATCTGATCGAGGGCGCGCTCGAAACCCGCCAGTGGAGATTTATCCGAGGGATTCATGCTCCCAGACGATCCGCGAGGCCGCGTTCAATTTCGGCGAGCTGAGAATCGATGCCGGCGTCGACGTCGCCGCGCCCGGTTTCGAAGATGCAGGCGCCCGGCTCCAGCGTCGGATCGGGTGCAACCTGAATCGCCCGCTGGTGCGGAAGATTCTTCAAGTCATGATCCAGGCGCACGGCCATGGCCGGATGCACCCGCACGCGATGCACTTCCTGGCGATCGAGCTTCTCGAGCACCACCGAGACGATGCTTTCCAGGATGTCCGGCGATACCAGCAGCTCGCGATGCACAATTCGCCGCGCGATTGCCATGGATAGCCGCAGGAGATCGGCTTGCGCCTCCTTGTAAATAGCGGCTCGCATTTGCGAAAGTCCGGCGAGGGCCCGCATAAGCTCCGCACTGGCGGCTCTGGCTGGTTCTTCGAGCTCGGCGCGGGCGGCGGCTTCTCCCTCCAGGTACGCTCTCTGCACAGCTTGGCGGAGCTGCTCGTCGTCGTGTTGCCGGGTTTGCACGGGGGCAGCCGGCTGAGCCGCGGCCATCGGCATTTCGCGCGTGGCCCCGGCGTTCCAGTCGAAAGTCCGGAAAGAACTCGCCTGTTTTATGATTCGGCCTGAAGCCATGGTTCTAACCTTCTTCGTCCAGAAGCCAGGTCCGCAATAGCTGCGTCGCGGCCGCTGGATCTTTGCGAACTTCCTGCCGCAGGTACTTGGTCAGCGCCTCGTTTTTTGTCGCCGAGAGCATGGGAGCCTTCAGCGAGTCGATCAGCTTCTGTTCCTCGGACACGGAGTCCTCAGCCGCGGTTGAAACTTCGCCGGAGAGTTGTCGCGGAGCGGCTGGAGCCAGCGCAGTCACCGTCTCGGTGAGGTCGACACGCCGGCGGCGGCCCCGCACCGCGAACCAAATGACCGCGCCGATTAAGAGAACTCCACCGGTTGCACCGCCGGCAATGATTTTCGGATCCTGCTTCAGATACCACGGTGCTTTATCGTTGCCGGAGGGTGAGCTATGAGCGCCCGGCTCGGGCGGGCGATCCTCTCGAATCGATCCATCGAAGGGCAGCGTTTCGACGGTCACCTGATCGCCGCGCGCCGCATTGATTCCCGCGATGTTGGTCACCAGATCCTTGATCACGGTGATCTTTTCCGGAGGAGGCGCGATAAACGTGCGGCTATAATTGGAGCCTTTTTTCTCCCACTTCATTTCCTGATCCAACAGCACCGCGACAGTGACGCGCTTCACCGCGCCGCGCGGATGGTCCACATGCCGCACCAGCCGGCTGGTTTGGTAATTCGTATTCTCGGTGCGGCGCGTCGTGCCGGTGGCGGGCGTGGCGGTAGCGGGGGTGGTGGCGGCTGGGGGATCGGGAAGATTTGCGGCGACCCCAGGAACGCCTGCGTTCTGGCGGCCGGCCGTGGATTCATCGGTGCGCTGCGAGGAAACAATCGCGGACTTGGCCGGGTCCAGCACCTCTTCACTTTCCTCCACGCCCGAAAAGTCGCACTCAACTGAAACCCCAGTCCGGTAGTTGCCCGCGCCCAGTATAGGATCCAGCGTCTCATTGAGCTTCTTCGCCAGCTCATGCTCGACATTGGTCTGATACTCGAACTGGCTATCGGAGGCCGAGCCCAATGCGTCGGCGCTGCGAGGCTTGTTGAGCAGATCGCCATGTGAATCTACAATGGTGACCTGTTGTGGCGACAAACCCTCCACGGCGCTAGCGACCAGGTGGGCGATGGCTGCGACATTCTCCGGGGCAAGCGATGCCGAGCGGCGCAGATTCAGCAGTACGCTGGCCTTGGCGGGCTGCCGCGACTCGACAAACACGGAGTCTTTCGGAAACGTTAGGTGCACACGGGCCTTTTCGATCTCACCTAGCGACGCGATGGTTCGCTCGAGTTCGCCTTCCAGCGCTCGCCGGTAGTTCACCTGTTCGGCGAAGTCAGTGGTGGCGAAATTCGTTTTATCAAATAGCTCAAACCCGATGCGGCCCGATTTCGGGAGCCCTTCCCGAGCCAGGAGCAAGCGTGCTTCCGAAGCTTTGTCGGTGGGGACCAGAATCGTATTGCCGTCGTCCTCCAGCCGGTACTCGATATTGCCTTCTTTTAGTTTCTGGACGGCCTGCGCGGCGTCTTCGCCGGCCATGCCGCGATACAAGGCTTTGAAATTCGAATCATGGCGCCAGCTTGAGATCGCCAGGAACGCTCCTGCCGCGGCCAACAAAGTCACCACGATGGTGACCCTTTGAAAGGCCGACATCGCACTCCAGACCTTGCGCAGTTGATCCAAGCCAGTTCTCCCGTTCTATCCCGAAGCTACTCAGGCATCTTCATGACTTCCTGATACGCTTGCACGACCTTGTTGCGGACTTGAACGAACATATCGAAAGCCAGGCTGGAGCGCTGCACGGCAAGCATCGTGGTGTGCGGGTCGTCCTGCTCTCCGGAGATAAACTGGTCGATGGCTTTGTCCGCGCCGCTCTGTAATTGCGAGACATCCTGGATAGACTGCTGGAGCATGGAGCTGAACGCGCCCGAGCCTGGAACGCCATCCGTTGCCGGCGCGATCGACTCCGGCCGGGGAATGTTTTGAATCGGTTGAAATCCTGAGATTGAGGGCATCTGCGAAGGTTCCCTTTTACTTGAGGAGGTCGAGCGAGCGCTGGATCATGTCCTTCACGGCGGATATAGCCGCAACGTTGGCCTGATAGCCTCGCGAGGCGTTCATCAGATCCACCATGTCTTCCGCCGGATTGATGCGCGGGTAAGCGACATAGCCATCCGCGTCGGCGTCGGGATGTCCCGGCAGGTAGCGCTTTTCGGGGGGGCGCTGGTCAACGGAAATGCCCGCGACTTTCACGCCTTGGCCCTCCAACGCGGACTGAAATTCACTGGCGAAGGGCGATTCGACGGAGCTGCTCTGGAATACCACGTCCTTGCGGCGATAAGGCCCACCCTCCGGGGTGCGCGTGGTTTCCGAGTTGGCCAGGTTCTCGGCGAGCACTTCGGCGCGCGCGCGCTGCGCATCCATGCCGGAAGCGGAAACCGAGAGGCTTCCAAACAGGCTCATGAGGTGCGTCCTTCGGTGATGGCTTCGCGAATTTCGTGAATGTTTCCGCGCAGTAACTGGGTGGCGATGTTGAAGCGGATATCGTTTTCGGCAAGCAGGCGCGCTTCATGGTCCAGATTAACGTTGTTGCCGTCGTTCTTGGTGGGCAGGCCCTCGGGCTCGATGATGGCAGGCGAGGAACCGCTCGCCCGGTTTAGTTCGCTTTTAAAATCGATGTCCTGGGTTTTATACCCCGGCGTGTCGGCATTGGCGATGTTCCGCGCCACCAGCTTTTGGCGCGCGCTGACAGTGTCGAGATATTGCTCGAGCTTCGATAACCCGTCCACCATGAAGCTCTGAGGAAGGCAATTCCCCTGCCATCCGGAACTGCCTGTAAATCAAGAGCAACCACTAACGCTGGAGCCAAGATTTTGGATCAGGTGGTTGCGGAGAGCATGTTTTCGGCATCCTGCATCATGGTGTTAATCACGCTGATGACTTCCGAAGACGCCTGAAAAGCCTCCTGATACTGGATCAGGTTGACCGATTCGGTGGCTAGGGAGACGCCCTGGATTTGGGTGCGATTGGCTTGCGCCTGTTGGAGCAGTTGGGTGGACATCGTGAGCCCGGACTGCTGCGCGTCGATCGTGCCCGCGGCGGCGCTCTCGGTGCCGCTCAGGAAGGTGGCGAAGCTTTGGCCGTTGATTTGGTTTGCCGGCGTAGAGCCGGCGGCGATGTTTGAAAGGTTCTCCGCGACATCGGGATTCGCCGCCAGAGCGCTCGAAAGATTGGTGGAAGTGTAAGAAGAGTTCACTTGCAGCGACTGCGCGGTCCCCGTCGGGTTACCGGAGCCATATTGAAACAGCGGCGTGGAACCACCCAGCGTCGAGTTGACCGAATCCGCCACGCTCTGCGCCAGTTGATTCAGCGCGCCCTGCTGGCTCCCGTTGCCGATGAGCGTCGGGGCGAAGTTGTTCACAAAGTTGATCAGGCCGCCGAGCTGGCCTCCATTGAACTCGCTGGTGACATTCTGGCCCTGGCCATCCAGGATCTCGAGCGTCGGGTCGCCCTGCGGATTCGCCGCGCCCTTCGCCGGCCCCGCCAGACTCGCCTGCAGTTTGAATTGCTGAGTTCCGGTAAGCAGCGGCGTCGTTCCGTTCATCAGAATTGATATGCTGCCGTCGCTATTCAGCTGCGTGCTGATGGGAGCCAGGTTGGAGAGCGTCTCCAGCGATGCATACGCCTGCGCCTCCGCGGTGGCGCCGGGCGTAACTCCCGATTGGATCTCCTGGTTGTACTGCTGTACCTGCCCGACCAGTTGGTTGATTTGCGACACCATGGTCCCGGCCGCCGATTGCGCGGAAGTCACGGCCTGCTGCACGGTTTGCGCCGCGCTGCTGATCGTGGTGGCGAAAGCCTGCGCGGCCTCGATCACCCCATTCTGCGCGGCGGTCGAGTTGGGTGACGCCGCCAGGCTGGAGAAGCTCTGCAACAACTGGCTAAGAGAACTTTGAATGCCCGTGGACCCCGAGACATCGTTCAAATCCAGCACCTGCGAGACAGCGGAGGCTTCTTGCGTGAACGATTGATATTGTCCGGTCTGACTTTGTTGATACCAGACGGCCTGCTCGGCGAACTGGCTCCGGGTATCCCCGCTTTCGATGTTGACGCCGCCGCCCAAACCCTGACTGAGATTGAAGGCGTCGCTCTGCGGTTCCACCGTCTGGGCCGCATATCCTGGCGTGGTCTGATTGGCCAGGTTCTGACCGGTAATGGCAATCGCCTGCGAGTCCGCATTGAGCGCGGCGCCAGCCAACTGGAGAGCTGCGTTTAAAGGAATCATCGCAGTTTATAACGACCGTTCCAAGCCTCTCGGCGTATAGCCGAGGACGCCGTCCGTTTCCAGCTGTTCGCGGGCTTGTTCAAACGCGGCGGCCTGGCGAAGCATGGAGCGAACTAGTGTCAGGCGCTCCCGCAAGGCTGCCAGCCGGGGCGCCATCGTGGGTTGAACGGCCAAGCCCAAGGGTTCGCGGGAGGCCAATTCCATTTCGCTCGTGAACTGCAGCAGTTCGCTGCGCCGCGGACCGAGCAGCGCGGCCTGGGCCCTGGCGACGGACGCCTCCACGCGATCCAGCCAGGCATTCGTGTAGTAGGCTTCGGTAGTGTAATCTTCAGTGCGTTGTTCCGCCGCCGTCCGCGGCGCGTTAGCATCCGTGTCAGGGAACATTGCTATGATCCGTATCCTGATCGACGATAGCTTGGCTCAATTTGGCCGGATCGACGATATATTGACCCGATTGGTAGAGCTGTGTCAGATTCGCGACCTGCTGGGCCCGCTGAGCGCCGGTGGTTCCAATCACCGCGGCAGCTGTCTGCGCGACATCGGAGACGTCCACCCGGTCCAAACCGAATTGTTGCGAACTCAGACTCCGCGGAGCGCCCGGCGTCTGGCCTACGCGCGCGGTCTGGCTCGCATTCTGCGCTTGCCCTATGTTGTTGTCCTGTGTTCCTGGTCCGATTTTCATACGAATCCCTTACGCACCGCTAAAAGTACACTTCCAACTTAATCTTCGGCCACATTCTGCATTTTCAGAAAGTTTTTTCACGGACCGATGCATAGGTCATAGGCAATCCGAGTACCATACAAAAAAACATCCTAAATCCAGCCAGCCGCGGCGATACACTGACTGAACGCACGTGGGCCCAGAACGGGCAGCGGCGCTCTGAAACAGTCGTCATAAAAAGGAGAATCCAAAATGAGTAGTTCGGTATCTTTAACGGCCGCGATGCAGGCCAACCTGTATTCGCTGGACACAATTAATTCACAGATCGAAACCGCGCAGGAAGACTTATCCACCGGCAAAGCCGTCAACTCGGCCGCCGACAACGCCACTGCGTATTTTGAAGCGCAATCCGCCACGAATGAGTCTAGTCAGCTAAGCAACCTGCAAGACGCTATGGGGCAGGCTCTGCAGGTTGTGCAGACGGCGCTTACCACCATTTCCAGCGCCACCGACATCTTGCAGCAGATGCAGGCCTTGGCGCAACAGGCGGAATCCACCACTAACACGACGCAGATCGGCAACCTGCAGACGCAGTATAACCAGTTGCAAGGCCAGTTGAATGAGCTCACGCAGAACGATGCCAACTACGAGGGCACTAACCTGCTAAGCGGAGTGGCCGGCAACAACCTAGTCATCAACTTCAACGCCGATGGAACCAGCACCATCACCATTTCGGCAACGGATACGACAGCTACCACCTATCAGCCCACGGCAGCCGCCAACTGGGTCGCCGACCCTAGCACGGCCATCCAGGCATCGGAGACCGCGGCATCCACCGCCGTGACAGCCTACAACGGTCTGTCACAGACACTGGGTTCGTATAGCGCCCTTATCACCACCCGTCAGGATTTCACCAAGCAGCTTATCAACATCTTTACCACGGGCGCGAACAACTTAACCAACGCCGACATGAACACGGAAAGCGCGGACCTGTTAGCCTTACAGACCCAGCAGGGTCTCAGCATCAGCGCTCTCAGCATTGCCAACCAGTCCAACCAGTCGATTCTGCGACTTTTTCAATAACGAGCTGAATAACGCACTGGGTAACGAACTAAGTTCGGGCGGCAGCATCCCGAACAACGGAGGGTGGGTACCACCCACCCCTTCGAACGGTTTGGGCACGAGTAATCAGCAATAAAAAAGGGGACGGATCTTATTCCGCCCCCTTTCCTGCTTTGGCGCTCAAGAATACGCTATGGCTGGATCACGTTCATGAGTTGTTGGATCATCTGATCCTGCGTGGTAATCACGCGCGAGGCTGCGGAATAGCCGGCCTGGAAGTTAATCAGATTGGTGAACTCCGTGGCCATGTCCACATTCGACGATTCGAGCGACTCACCCAGAATCTGACCCGCTCCGCCAGCCTGTGCAACCGTCGGCGGCAGCGTGACACTGGTTGGGCCCGCGCTAAAGTCGTTGCTGCCGATGTTCATCAGGGAATCGGGATTCTGCACCCCGGCCACCGCGATTTGCCCGATTTCCGTCTGGGCGCCGTTGGTGAACGTCGCCATGATCACGCCGCCGTTGGCGATCTGGACGCCCGATAGCGTCCCTGCCGCCAGTCCGTTCTGCGTAACGTTGGTAACGGCGGAGGTCTCGGCGAATTGCGTAAGACCCGAGGCGCCGCCGGCAGGCGGAGTGCCGGTGGGAGCGGTGGTCCAAGGGCTCCACGTAATCGTCGGCTGATTCGGGATGCCGCTGGCCGTCGTGTATGTGAGGCCTTTGATGGTGATGGACGTTGGCGTGGAGGAAGACAGCTCGCCGTTGGCGAAGGTGAGCGACGTGGTTGAGAGCAGCGAGCTGAGACTGGCCCCGTTCTGGATGCTCGGGTCGGTGGAGCTGAGCGTAAGGTCCCATTGGTTTGGGGCGGTCGCGTCTTTGGTCATTGTCAACGTGAGTTGGTGGCTGCCGCCCTCGGAATCGTAGACTGTAATCGGAACCGAGAGCGAATCGCCCGCTGCGGCCGCCGCGTCCAAGTTCGCCGAGATGCTCACCGTACTGGTGGCGACCGCCGGAAGAGTGGTTCCGGTCGGAATCGTGATGTTGCCGACCGGGCCCGATGTATTCACCTGACCGGTTGCCGGATCCAGACTCCAACCCTGTACATTCGCGCCATTCACGGTCTGAAGCGTGCCATCGGCGCCAACCTGAAAAGAACCGTCGCGAGTGTATTCATAACTGCTGGGCGAAACCGTACCGGTGCTGCCGGCGGGGGTCAGCAGAAAAAATCCGTTCCCTTCAATCGCCGCGTCCAGGGGATTCCCGGTGGTGGTGATCGAGCCCTGGCTGAAGTTAGCCTCCGTGGTAGGCTCTTGCACGCCGTTGCCGACCTGCGTGTTGTCGGTCGTGACGGTACCCATCACGTCCTGGAAATTAATCTCCGAGGTCTTAAAGCCGGTTGTGCTCATATTGGCGAGATTATTGCCCACCGCGTTCATCGCGGTGGAAAAAGCTTGCAAAGCCGAAAGTGCTGAGTCAAAAGATCCCATTGTTCCCTTCCTTATTTGATATAAATACTGCTGTTTCGCTAGCTTAAGTTAGGAGCTGACTGCTGATCCGCTAGAGGTGGTAGTGCCGGGCAGATTCGTAAATGCCGGTGGGAGCCCCGCCGCTTGGAGTTCCGCATTGACCACTTCGGGATCCGATCCCGCATAGGCGATGAAGGCTGGAGTCTCGACCGAACCGCCTTGACTTACTAACTGACCGCTGGTAAATGCCGCCCAATAGCTGTTGAATTCAGCCTGATTGTATCCGGGCTCTTGTTCCGCGTCTACTTCATTCAGGGTCTCAATATAGGTACCGTAGCTTGATCCACTCGGGCCGGCTTGCAAAATCGCCAGTTGTGCGGCCGTCGCACCAGGGCCGCCAAGAGTACCGCTTCCTGGAGCGCTCGCGGCCGAGGCAGATACCCCCGCCGCCCCCGAAGAAGACGGGGTTGCTGCCGAAGAAGACGGGACCGCCGCCGAAGAAGACGGGACCGCCGCCGAAGAAGACGGGACCGCTGCCGAAGTGACGTAACTGGATACCTCGCTCCCTGCTTGCTTAGGATCGCTCTGTTGAGCCGGAGTTGGCGCAACCAGTGTCCACCAGCTCGTATTTCCGAACGGCGTCGCAATCACCTGATGCACAAACGTGCCGCGGGCGTCGGTGTACTTGGAGCCGTCAGGGTAGTTGGACTCGTTCACACCAGCGGCATCGGAGTAGACGTTCGAGCCGGTCGTTTGTAGAGCGCCAACCGGGTCGGTTGGGGTCGTGGGCGCCGGCGTGCTAGCTGGCTGAGCTTCCGCGGTGCCAGTGGCCGAGCCGCTAGAAGTTGAAGTGGTAGCGTCAGGCAGATTCGTGAACGCCGGCGGAAGCCCCGCCGCCTCGAGTTCCGCGTTGACCACTTCGGGATCGGATCCCGCATAGGCGATGAAGGCTGGAGTCTCGACCGAACCGCCTTGACTTACCAACTGACCACTGGTAAATGCCGCCCAATAGCTGTTGAATTCAGCCTGATTGTATCCAGGCTCTTGTTCCGCGTCGACTTCATTCAGGGTCTCAATGTAGGTGCCGTAGCTTGATCCGCTCGGGCCGGCTTGCAAAATCGCCATCTGCGCGGCCGTCGCACCGGGGCCGCCAAAAGTACCGGTTCCTGCAGTGCCCGCCGCCGAAGGTGAAACCGCCGCCGTAGTGACATAAGCGGGTCCTTCACTTCCTTGGGTAGGATCGCTTTGCTGCCGTGTGTCGTTGACCGTGACGGCGTCCATCACTTCGTGGAAATTAGTATCCGAAGCCTCGGAGCCGGTGGTGCTCAGGTTTGCGAGGTTATTAGCCAGTGCGCTAATCGTGTTGGAAAAAGCCGGCAAAGCCGACAGTGCTGTGTCAATAAAGTCCATGTGTCATTCCTTTTGTGACGTATTACTTGTGCTTTACTGTCGCCGCGTGCGTTTCTTGAGCCGGAGTTTCCGCGAAATGCGAAACCACCATTTTGGCCAGCCCTAGGCCGCCCTGCATGGCAAGCGCACTGGCGAATTGCTGCTGTGCAATCTCCATGGCCTGGTTGTTGGCCTGATCATCGTCGTCTCCGGTGCCGAACCAGCTCTCGTCCGGATCATGCCCCGCTTGAAGCATCTGCTCCATCATCAGCGCTTCGAACTGCTGCGCCGCCGAAGCCAGATCCCTGTGGCCACCGGCAGAAATATTCGAATAGCCTCCATCGAGACTGCCCACGGAAGGCAACATGGCGTTGAGAGGAGAAATTGTGCCGTCCATCTAGATCACCTCAAGTTCGGCATCCAAAGCACCGGAAGCCCGAATGTTCTGGAGTATGGCGATGATGTCGCGCGGGGTCGCGCCAATCGCGAGGAGCGCTTTCGCAAGCTCTTCAACGGTGGCGCCTTTCTGCAATTGGATGCTCTTGGCCTTTTGTTCGGATGCGTTGAGGGTAACCTCCGGCACCACGGTGGTCGTGCCTCCCTGAGAAAACGGAGCAGGTTGCGACACCACGAAATGCGTCTGGATTTCGACACTGAGCGAACCGTGCAGGATGGACACCGGCGCAATAGTCACGTCGCCTCCAATGACGATGGTCCCCGTGCGCTCATTCACCACCACGCGCGCGGCCACATCCGTCTCCACCTTGATTCCCTCTATCTCGGCGATGAATTCGCTGCTCCGGCCCCGGTACTCCGCTGGAACCTTCACCAGCACCGTACCGCTGTTTTCCGCTATCGCGATGGATCCTCGGCCGTGTTGGGCGGACTGTTGATTAATCTGCTCGGCGATGTGCTCGGCAGTCGTGAAATCGGCATGATTCAGCATCCAACGCATAGTTTCGCTGGGCACCACCGAGGGCGCCGGGCGCTCGACAATACCGCCTTCCGGAATGCGGCCCGCGGTGGGATGATTCACCACCTTCGAGGTTCCCGCGCCACCCGCGACGAAACCTCCGGTCACAACCGAGCCTTGCGCGGTCGCGTAAACTCGCCCGTCCAGGCTGCGCAACGGACTGACGATCAGCGTGCCTCCCTGCAGTGTCCGGGCGTCGCCAATGGCGGAGACCAGCACGTCGACCTTCATCCCCGGGAGCGCAAACGGGGGCAGGTTCGCGGTGACCATCACTGCCGCTGTGTTTCTTACCTGAATAGCAGTAGGCGAAACGGACACGCCCATACGTTCCAGCAGATTCGTCAGGCTCTGCGCCGAAAAGAGGGTTTGCTGGCTGTCGCCCTTCCCCGCCAGGCCGACCACCAGCCCGTAACCAACCAGGTAGTTGTCGCGGATGCCCTCCACGCTGGCGAGATCCTTAAGGCGAGCGGCGCGAACCGGTAGGATGCTGCAGCACAGTAGCGCGCAAGCAATCGGGATCGGCAGAAGCTTCTTCATACGAATCTTAAATCGGCAGAATGCTCATCAGCAGACGGTACAGGATGAACGGACGCCTTATCGCGTCGCCTACCACGCCCTTCCCGTTCACCTGAACTTCGAGCTGCGCCAGGTTGCTGGACAGCACCGTGTTGTTGGTAAGATCGACGGGACGCGCAACGCCGCGCACTGTAACCACCTGTTTTTCGGAGTTCACTTGAATCTCCTTGGTGGCTTCGAGCACCAGGTAGCCATTCGGAAGAACGTGCGTCACGCGCGCGGCCAGCATGGTCGTGATGGTGTCCGTGCGGGTGGTGGATCCGGTTCCGGTGAGCGTGTTGGCGGAAGTAGCCCCGAGTAAATTCGCCAGCGCGCCGGTAGGCGATTTTATGCCGGCCAGTTGCGTGACACTGGCCGACAAGCTGGATGAGCGGCTGGATGCGAGATTCCCGCCCGACACCGCCGACACACTTTCGACCACTTGGATGGAGACCAGATCGTTTATGTTGCGGGCGCGGACGTCGCTCGCCAAATCGCCCAGGGCCGATGAATCGAGCCACAGGGAGCCAGGCGATTCGGGCTTCAACGCGTCGGTGCTGTGCAGCGCTTCCTGGACATATTTGTCCAGCGCGGAAGGCGGCGGCTGGGGCGGCGGTTTCTTCTTGCCTTTGTCGTCCCCGGCCGAAAGGGCGCTCGATAAGAGAAGGATTGCGATTAGGAATTTCATTCCTTGTCCCCTGTCGCCGGAGATGGGGCGCGAGACCCGCTTTCGATCAGGACCCTTCCTTCGCCGGTAACCTCCGCGAGGAATGTTTTGCGGCTGTCCGGATTGATCACGCGAATCACCTCTCCGATTCGCCCGCTGCGTTCGGCGATCACCGGAAGGCTCAACCTCACCGTGTCGCCGCGGTATTCCGCGATGGCCTGCTGACCTTTCAGTACCGACGCGGGCGGCGCGAGCATGCTGCCTACAATGGGCGTATTCGGCAAGATCGTGCGTGTCGCCACCTTGCCGATCACACGGCCGGCGCTGCCCCGGCAGCTTTCCGAAGGAAATCCGTCGTAGGATTCTTCGCGGAGCTCGGAAGCCTCGATGGGCTCTTCCTGCCGTATGGTCTGGGCGGCGACAATCCTGGTGCAGGAAACCGTGAGCCGCACCGCGGCCCAGATTGAAAAAGCATGGTCCACATCGTGCCGCACCACACCGCGCCAGCGCACCGTCGATTGTTCGGCTGCCGGCGGAGTCAGGTCCTTCGAGTCGAATTCCACTTCGCCCCCGGGAACCGGGAAGCGGCTCAGGTCGACGATTTCGATGTTGGCGTCGCGGTAGTCCGGGCTCGCGGCCAGAGCCTTCTTCATGGCGCTCAGCACGGTTTCCCGATCGAGCGGGTGCGTGGCCGGAAGCTCCGCGGCGAGTAGAAATAAGAGAGGAAGATAAAACATTATCGCTCGATGTTGTTGATGTCTTGGTACATGTCGTCGGCGGCTTTCACCACCTTCGAGCTCGCTTCATACGCGCGCTGCGCGACGATCAGGTTGACGAACTCGTCCACCACGCTGACGTTCGATTGTTCGATATAGCCCTGCATGATCGTGCCGTTGCCTTCATTTCCTCCGGGATTGCCGATGATCGGCTCGCCCGAAGCGTCGGTCGGCTGATAATTGCTGGCGCCGAGGCTGTTGAGCCCGGCTGGATTCGCAAAACTCGCAAGCTGGATCTGTCCGGCCTTCTGCGCCGAAGTCTGGCCGGGCGCGGTGTAGCTGACCGTGCCGTCGGTCGCGATCGTGATCGATTGCGCATTCGATGGAATCACGATGTTGGGCTGCAGCAAATTGCCGTTGCTATCCACGATGCTGCCGGTGCTGCTCAACTGGAAACTGCCGGCCCGCGTGTACGCCAATTCGCCGTTGGGCAACTGAACCTGGAAAAATCCACTGCCTTGAATCACCAGGTCCAGAGGATTGTCAGTCTCCGTGAAGCTGCCCTGCGTGAACAGAATGGAGTTGGAGGCGGTACGCGTTCCCAATCCCACCTGCAGTCCGGATGGAACAGTGGTCTGCTGTCCGGCCGCGGCGCCCGGCTGCACCATGTTCTGATACATCAAGTCCTGAAACTGGGCGCGGCGCGATTTGTATCCGGTGGTGCTGGCGTTGGCCAGGTTATTCGCGATGTTGTCGAGATTGGTTTGCTGAGCGTTCATTCCGCTCGCGGCGCTATACAGAGCTCGGATCATTTGTCTTCCTTTTATGAATTGACTTTCGCGACTTCCGCGATGGCCTCTTTATCCATCTCCGCGCCAAGCATGATTGCCTTCTGCAACATTTCGAACTGGCGCATTACGGAGACCAGGCGCACGGCGCCTTCGGCGGGTCCCGCGTTCGATTCCTCCACCTGGCCCTGGCGAACTTCAGTAGCGACGGCCGGCGTGGCGACATTGCCGGCGCCGCTGCTTCGAAAGTAGCTTTGTCCGGCCTTGACCAAATCGTGGGGATTCGAAAACTCCACCACGGAAAGTTGCGCGACGATATTGCCGTCCTGCGTCAAGTTGCCGGTGGCATCGATTTGATAAGGACGCGTAGGATCGATTTTTAGCGGATTGCCGTTGGTGTCCAGCACGGCGCGATTTTCCGCCGCCAGCAGGTCGCCTTGGGAGGTCACCTTCAAACTGCCGTTGCGGGTATAGAGCGTGCCGGAGGGACCGCGGACTGACAGAAATCCTTTACCCACCAAAGCTAGATCCAAGGGATTGCCGGTGGGCGCGGTGTTCCCCTGGGTAAAGTCAACCCACGTGGACTTGATCCATGGTTGGGTCTCTGGCGCGCCCTCATCGGACCCGGACGCGTCTCCCGCCGAATAAAGACTGTACATTTCCTGATCGGATTTGTAGCCCTGGCTCGACGAATTAGCCAGATTATTGGCAAGAATGTCCAGTTCTTGCATGCGAGCTCGCATCCCGCTGGCGGCAATGGCGGACAATGTATCCATTTTTAGAAATGAAGCCAGAAGCACGCCGTGTGCCAATTACCGATCTATGGAAAGATCCAGTGCTTACACGGTAAACGCATCTGCCAGGATTGATTCCGAGGACGAGAATCAGACATTGGAATTCGACTGAAAGCAAAATTACGTCCCGTAATGTCCCTGGGCGTGCCGATAATTAACGACTTCTTTTTGGCGCATGGTGTGCAATCTCGGGACGCGTGCGAATATCGATTCCAGCGAGCGCAGCGCTTGCGCCATCCGCGCCGGACCCACGAGCGGCTCGCGTTGGGCAGCAGAGCAGCGACACCGGCGACTCCTTCCAGCCCGCTTGGGATAGTGCGATGAAATCAGCGAATCGCGCGTCGTCGCCGGACTCAAAGCCAAACCCGGGACCGCGATCCGGGCCGAAATCGGGGACCGAAGAGAATTCGTCCGGATCCGAGCCTTCCGGAAATCCAGCGCCGAAGCCGGGGAGCAGCAAAGGCGCCAACAGTCCGGATCCCGCGCCGCTAAAATCGAATCCCGCGCCAGTCGAAGTCGCCACCGATCCCACCCCGCTGGCAGATCTCCCGATAATGTTGAAGACCGGCGAACCGCCGGCGGACCAGCCGCATTCCTCGCCAGAGCCAGAGCCGGTACCTGTCGAAGTTTTCGCGCTGCCGGAACCGGCAGCATCCTCCGCTTCTGTTGCCGCCGAGATTCCCGTGACTCCGCCAACGGAGTCTTCCCAGGACAATACGCAAGCGCCGGCCGATCCCGGCAATTTAGTATTCCATTTGTCCCTCAGCCCCTCCGAAGCTGCGCCGAAAGCCCAAATCAAACCGGCGGAACAAGCTGAAACGGCGGCATTCCAAGGCGGGGAAGAGGTTCCCTCCACGCCACAGACCCACACCGGCGCATCCGACTCGGACACGAAAAATCAGGATCAGCAGGAACAGCCGACGCCTTTGCCGCAGCTTTCACCCATCGTGCCCGACGGTACCATCGCATCGCAGTTCGGATTTCAGACTCCTTTGTCTTTTGCCGCGCAGATTGCAGCGCCGAAAGCCGAAACCACCCCAGCGGCCGCCGCTACGCGAACTGCGGAAAATGTTTCCGCGCCGGATCTGCCCATGGCTCCGTCGGTGGATCGCGTCGGCTTGACCATCCAGGGAGCGGACAACCAGGTAGTGCGCGTGGAGATCAATCAATCAGGAGAGCTGGTTCAAGTCGGCGTGCGCACCCCCAACAACGATCTCGCTAACGAACTGCGCGGTTCTGTTCCGGAGCTGGTTCGCCGCCTGGATCAGCAAGGATACGAATCGAGGGTGAGCATGCCGTCGTCCTCGTACGCGTCTTTGGCCCCGGCCGTGATGGCTGGCGCGCATGCCGGGTTTCGATCCGGCGCGGACAGCAACGCCAATGCCAAATCGAACGGTAGCGCCGCACCGCAGGAAGAGCCGCGCCAACAGCGCCAGCGGAACCCACAAAGGACCTGGCGCGAATTGGCATCCCAACTGCAAGAGGACTAGCATTCAGAATCTGAAAGGAAGCAAACCATGGCCAGTCCCATCTCCGCCGTGACGTCGGCCGCCAACCCGGCTTCAACCACCGGCAATTCCTCAACATCTTCCGGCGCGAACCAGCAGATTAGCGAGAGTACGTTTCTGCAGTTGCTCGTCGCGCAGTTGCAGAATCAGGACCCCTTGCAGCCCATGGACGGCATGCAGTTTGTCACGCAATTGGCTCAGTTCAGCCAGTTGGAGAGTATTTATGGCATTCAGGCCAATACGAACACCCTGGTTGCCGACGCAGCCGGTTCCTCATCCAGCGCCACCAGTTCGACGACGGGCAGTTAAGCGATGGTGGCTCAATTGGAAGCGCCACAGGCCCAACCAGGCGCGCCACAAGCGTCTTCCGCTGCTGAGATCGAGCCGGCCGCCGGACACTTGCCCAATCCGGCGCCCGATCCGGCGCCCGAATACGCGCACCTGGCTGACGTCCCGCTGCGCCTGGAAGCGGTGCTTGGCCAGCTCACCATGAACATGCGCGCGGTGGCAGGCCTCGAAAAAGGTTCGGTGCTTACACTGAACCGCTCGGCCGGCGACAACGTGGATCTTTTCGTCGCCGGAGTAAACCTCGCCTCCGGGGAGATCGTCGTGATCGAAGGCGCCTTGGGCGTGCGTATCACGGATCTGCTGACGGGGGAGTAACGGATGAGAGTGCTGCATGGATGATATGTACCGCCAGTTCTTGGGCGTCCTGCTGGTCTTGGGAATCCTCGTCGCCGCTCTTTACCTGCTGAAGCAGCGCGGATTGGCGCGTTTCACCGGGATGCGTATCGGTGGGCCGCAGCGCGTAATGAAGGTTTTGGAACGGGTTCCTCTGACGGCGCAGCACGCAGTGCACTTGGTACAGATTGGCCAGCGGCGTGTCCTGATCGCTTCCTCGCCGCGCTCCTGCCAGCTCATCACGGAGATTTCCGAGCGGGATTCGCCGCCATTGGACGTGCAATGAAGGGTCTCTTCCGCGGGGCGTTTTCAATCATGGCGGCAAGCCCTCTGCTGTTCGCCGCAAAGCAAGCCGTCCACACGCCTGCGTCGAACTTCCCCAGCCAGGCGAACCTGAGCACGTCCATGCAGATCCTTCTGCTGATGACGGTGCTCACGCTGTTGCCGGCCCTGATCGTCTGCCTCACGCCATTCTTACGGCTTTCGATTGTGCTGCACTTTCTGCGCCAGGCGCTTGGCACGCAAACGGTTCCTTCGAATCAGGTGCTGGTGGGCCTCTCGTTGTTTCTGAGCCTGATCGTCATGCAGCCCGTGCTGTCCAGCATGTACACCGCGGCGTGGCAGCCCCTCGAAGAAGGCGCCATCGGGTATCAGGAGGCGCTGGATGCCGGCGCGGCTCCGTTACGGCAGTTCCTGCTGCACTTCGCGCGGGAAAAAGATATCCAGTTGTTCCTCGAAATCAGCAAGTCGCCTGCTCCCAAGACACCCAACGACCTGTCCCTCGCGATCCTCGGCCCAGCCTACATTCTGTCGGAGATTAAAGTTGCCTTCCAGATCGGCGCGGTGCTGTTCCTGCCGTTCCTGGTGATTGATATTGTCGTCGCGTCGGTCAGTCTCTCGGTGGGCATGGTGCAACTTCCCCCGGTGATGATCTCGGCGCCATTCAAAATTCTTCTGTTCGTGGTGGTCGACGGCTGGACGCTGCTGGTCGGATCGCTGATGAAAGGATTAACCCAAACATGACATCCGCACAAGCCGTTGAAGTTGTGCGCGGAGCCCTGATGACGGCCTTCTGGTTGGCGCTGCCGCTGCTGGCGATTGGATTCGTCGCCGGTATCGTCATCAGCCTCACGCAGGTGCTGACGTCCATCCAAGATACCGCCGTCAACTCCGTCCCGCGCCTGCTGATCTTCTTGACGGCCCTCCTGCTGCTGCTGCCATGGATGGTGAGCCGTAGCGCCTCTTACACCGCCGACCTGATCACGAACGTCGGCCGGTATGCCCGTTGAAACATCCCAACTTCTGGCCTATGTTTTCGGATTCGCGCTGGTCGCCACGCGCGTAACCGGAGCCTTCTATTTCGTACCGATTCCGGGCATCGATCAAGTCTCCTGGCAGGCGAAAACCCTGTTGATCCTGGCGATCACGTTCTCGTTGTTCTCGCTGTGGCCCAGGCCCGATCCCGCGCAGCACGCCATTCTCGCGGTGCTGGTCAGCGGCGTGGTCAAAGAAGCCGCCATCGGCATGGGCTTGGGCTTGATCGTTATGCTCTCCACTGAATGCCTGGGCTTCTGCTTCCATATGGTCGGCTTGCAGGCCGGATTCACTTTCGCCTCCACCGTCGATCCGAATACGCAGGCTGATTCTCCGGTGCTTGAAATAATGGGCCGCACCGTCGCCGGACTTTTATTTTTCGCGCTGGGACTGCATCATGCGGTGATCCGGGCATTTGCCGCCAGCCTCCAGGCGCATCCCGCTGGAAGCTGGGCGCTGGGACCGGGCATCATTGAACCCGTAATTCGCTTATTCCAGGTGATGTTCTCCACCGGGTTGCGGCTGGCGATGCCAGTGATTGCGGCCATGGTATTGATCGACGTGGCGTTGGCTCTGATCGGCCGCGTCAACTCGCACCTCCAGCTCCTTCATCTGGCGTTTCCTGTCAAGCTGGCGGCCTCGCTGGTGCTGGTGGCCTGGATCCTGATCACGATTCCCTCGGTATTCGGCGAACTCGCGATGCATGTGTTGAACGTGCTGCGGCTGGCCATGGGAGCTTAACCCGCGTGCCGGAATCGAATCAAACCGAGAAGCCCACTCCGCGGCGGATCAAGAAAGCCCGTGACAAGGGTAACTTTCCGGTCTCGAGACACCTGTTGGGGGGTCTGCAATTCCTGTTGGCGGTTACCCTGATCTCAACGTTCTTCTCCCAATGGGTCGCTGGCTTTGCCCAGCTGATGCTTGGAATGTTCCGCCGCGCGGCCGCTGGAGAGCTGAACGCTTCCGAATTGGTTTATCTCGCGCGCGAATGCCTGGTTCGCGGTGTCGGCGGACTCGCCGTGGCCGGCCTTGCGATTGTAGCGGTGGTTATCCTAAGCCAATTGCTGATCACGAGTTTCGGCATGAGTGTCAGTAAATTGACTCCAGACTTCAACAAGCTCAATCCGGTCTCGAAGATCAAGAACATGGCCAACGTGAACCTGATCACTTTCGGCCAGGCCGTGCTCCTGATCCCTCTCTTCCTTTATCTGACGTACCGGATCTCCTGGCAAAACCTCGATCTATATCTTTCATTTCCGCACATCGGCATGGCCTCGGCCGCGGTCGCAGCCGGCTCGCTGGTCGAATCGCTGTTGTGGAAAGCGGCCGCTGCGTTTCTGGTCCTGGGTGTCCTCGACCTGGCCTGGGAGCGCCGCCGCTTCACACGCAACCTGCGCATGAGCAAGCAGGAACTCAAGGAGGAAACCAAAGAGACCGAGGGCAACCTCGAAATGAAGGGCCGCATCAAGCGATTAATGCGCGCGCGGGGACGCCAGCGCATGCTCCAGCAGGTCAAGACCGCCACCGCGGTCATTGTGAATCCCACGCACTATGCCGTAGCCATCTTGTACGAACCCGACTCGCGCCGCGCCCCGCTGGTGGTGGCGAAGGGTAAGAACAGCCTGGCGCTGCGCATTCGCGCCCTGGCTAGCGATTGCAGCATCCCGATTGTCGAAAATCCGCTTCTGGCACGCGGTTTGTACGAGTCGGTGCAGGTGGGCCAGGAGATCCCAGTCCAGCTTTATCGCGCGGTAGCCGAAGTTTTGGCACATATCTATAAGCTGATGGAGAGTTATCGACACCGCCCCGGACCCATCGGCTTGTAAAAGCACTGCCGGATGTTGGCACTCCAAATGCCTTAAGAATCGGAAACCACAAGAGTTGTGTAGGTAACTGAAAGAGGAAACGATTTTTGGGTAGATTGCGAAATACCTTCCAGTTCCTGAACGTCGCCGAACTGGGCGTACCGGTCGCGGTCCTCATGATCCTGATCGCGCTCATCGTCCCGGTACCGGGCTGGCTGCTGGATCTGCTGATCGTGATCGACATCATGACCTCGCTGGTAGTGATGATGGTCTCGGTCTACATCACGCGGCCCGTCGATTTCAGCGTATTTCCCACCACGCTGCTGCTTCTGACGTTGCTGCGCTTGTCCCTCAACATCTCCGCCACGCGTTTGATTCTTTCGAAGGGCAATACGGGAACCAGCGCGGCCGGCTCCATCATCGAAGCGTTCGGAAACTTCGTGGTGGGCGGCAGCTTTGTGATCGGCGTCATTATTTTCCTCACCCTGATTGCAATTCAGTATGTCGTCATCAACCATGGCGCGGTGCGCATTTCGGAAGTCACAGCCCGCTTCACTCTCGATTCGCTGCCTGGCAAACAGATGTCGATCGATTCGGACCTCAGTTCCGGCATCATCAATGAAAAAGAGGCGCGGGAGCGGCGCAAGATGCTCTCTTCGGAGTCCGATTTTTATGGCGCCATGGACGGCGCCACTCGCTTCACCCAGCGCGACGCCGTCGCTAGTATTTTGATCACCGGCATCAACATTGCCGGAGGATTTCTGATCGGCGTCTTCCAGCACGGGATGCCTCTGGTGAAAGCGCTGGAGACCTATACAGTGCTCACCATCGGCGACGGCCTGGTTACCGTGATACCCGCTTTGATGGTTTCGATCTCGGGCGGACTGATCGTCACGCGAGCCAGCTCCGAGGAACGCCTCAGCGCGCACTTCATCCGTCAATTCTTCGGCAACGGAATGCCTCTGATGCTCGCGGCCGGCATGATCCTGACTCTGGCCATTATTCCCGGCCTGCCGAAACTCCCCTTTCTAGTTATCGGAGGTGTTGCCGGGACCATCGGATGGCGGATCGAGGAGCGCAAGAAGCGGAACGCCGAAGCCCCCAAGCCGGCGACCGCGACGGAAGTCAAAGAGAATCTGGAGGGACTTCTCAAGGTAGATCCCCTCGCCGTCGCGCTCGGCATCGGGCTGGTAAAGATGATCCAGGCAGGACCCGACGCGCCGATTCTAAAACGCCTCAATGGGATCCGCAAGCAGCTTGTGCTGGGCCTGGGATTCTTCCTTCCACCCGTTCGTTTCATTGACGGCATGAACCTTCGTCACAGGGAATATGCGATTTTGATCCGGGGGAATGAGGTGGCCCGCTATGAAATGGCCGCTGGCTGCGACTTGGCGGTGCCGAATGAAGACAATGTGCCGAAAATCGCGGGCACTCCGACACGGGAGCCCAGCTTCGGCATGCCGGCCGTGTGGACCCCTTCGGCCAATTCGATGCTGGCGCGCAATTCCGGCTATACCGTGGTGGACCAAGTCAGCGTGCTGGGCACGCATCTGATGGAAGTGGTCCGCGCTCACGCTCATGAGCTGTTCGGCCTGCAGGAAATGAAGAAGCTGCTCGATCTGGTCTCGGCCGAAAATCCCAAGGTTGTCGAAGAAGTGGTTCCTAAGCTGTTATCGCTGGCCGTGGTGCATCGCGTGTTTCAGAATCTGTTGCGGGAGCGCATCTCGATCCGCGATGCGGTCACCATTCTCGAGGCCGCGGGTGAAGCCTCGCTCACCACCAAGAACGTCGTATTGATTACCGAATATGCGCGGCAAGCCATTCGCCGCTCTATCGTCCAGCCGTTCCTCGATCGCGACGAGAAGCTGCGCGCCTACGTCCTCGATACAGCGCTGGATGAAGCCGTGGTCAATTCCGTCCAGCACGGCGAGATTACCAGTCATCTATCGCTGGCGCCCAGCCTGGTTCGCGAGTTCATTAAGAAAATTGAAGCGAAAGTGGGGAATCCCGCTGCCCCGGTGGCCATTCTTGTGTCGGCCGGCGCGCGCTATTTCCTGCAGCAACTGGCGGAGACCGCGCTCAAGAACGTTTTCTTCCTGTCGCACAGCGATGTTCCGCCGACGACGCAGGTGATCAGCGTGGGATTGATACGCTAGGGGTCCAATTCGAGGAGAAATCATGTATTTGCAAACGATATTCGGTGCAAAAGAGAAACGAAAGGGGAGCAGCGCCGCGCCGCTTACACCGGCGGCAGAGCTTGAGCCCATCCCATCGCGCTCCGCCATAGCTCCCAAACCCTTGAGAACCGGCCTTGCCGAAGCCCGCCCGGGACCCAGCAGCACGCCCCGGATTAAAACATATATTGCGGAAAGTGTTCCACATGCGATGACGCTCGCGCGCAGCGAAATGGGCGAGGATGCAATCCTGATCCAGACCACGCGCCGCGAAACACGCGACTTCTCGAAACAGTTTGAAGTGACATTCGGCACCGTGCCGAACGCTGCACCCTCCCCCCAATCTCTCAGGACCGCGCACAAATCCTCGAGCGGCGAGACAGCGGGCGACACCCCGGCCGCCGATTCAGAGATAGCCCGGCAACTGGAATCGCTGCGCCGCGAGCTGGCCGAGCTGCACACCATGCTGCGGCAATCGCCCTTCGGGAAACCACCCGCGTTGCAGGACAACCCTCCCGCTTCTGAAGCCTACGACGCGCTTCTGCGCAACGATGTCGATGCGGACTTCGCCTCGAGCCTGGTCTCTGCCATCGAGCCCGGCGCGGCATCGCCCGCCGAAGCCATGCGGAGTAAACTTGCCGCCCAAGTCCGCACGGATTCCTCCATTGCGAAGGATGGCAAGGCCGTCATCCTCATGGGTCCGCCGGCCTGCGGCAAGACCACCGCCTTGCTCAAGCTCGCGGTCGACTACGGATTGAAGCTCGGCAACGCGGTGGAAATTTTCTCTCTGACCAAGGGCAAGACCAGCGTGGATCGCACGCTCGAGGCTATGACCGCGCTTCTTGGCGTACCCTGTGAGGCGCTGCCGGACACCGCGGCGCTGGAATCCGCGCTGGCTCGTCCTCGTGCCAGGGGATCGGTCGTTCTGGTCGACGCAAATGATTATGGCTCGGGAGCCTCGGAAGACGAGATGGAGCTGGCGCGGGTACTGGCCTCCGGCGAACAGGCCGACGTTCATCTGGTGCTGCCCGCCACCTGGCATGGCGTCGCCATACGGCAGACCGTCGATCGTTTCGAAATTTTCCAGCCTGCGCGCCTGCTGTTCACGATGGCGGATCAGGCTGCGGTTTATGGTCCCTTGATTCAGGAAGCCTGGCGCACCGGGAAGCCTCTGTCGTTCATCGGCAGCGGAACGGTGGGCAGGACTGTTTTGCGGCCGGCCGATCTGGGCTGGATCGTCGCCCGCCTGTTCGAGGCCCCGCGGGAAACCGGCGGTGAGCGCGATTAGCATGCACCCCGCATTCGTAGGGCCCCCGGCCGGCGAGGGGCCGCGAAGTCTCACCACCCAGCAGCGCGAGGATCTGATCCTGGAGTTCATGCCGCTGGTGTACAGCATCGCCAAGCGGATGATTGGCGGACTTCCGGCGGAAGCTTCGTTCGAGGATCTGGTGTCGGCCGGCACCGTCGGCTTGATCCACGCCATCGACAATTTCGATTCCGCTTACGACGCCAAGCTGGGCACCTACGCGGCGCACCGCATCCGCGGCGCGATGCTCGATAGCATCCGTTCTTCGGATTGGATTCCCCGCCGGCAGCGAGCCCATCTCAAGCGCTTGCAAACCGCTGTCGAGAACGTGCAGAAAAAAGTTCAACGCTTAAACGTTACCGAACAGGAGATCGCGGGGGAGCTGGGCGTCAGCCTCGACGAGTATCGCGAAATGCTCGCGTCGCTGCCGGTAACCCGCGTGGTCAGTATCGAAGAGACGGAGCGTGACGGGCAGAACGGGGCGGAGCTGATATCCGATACCGAATCCGAACTGGCGTCCGTGGTCCTCGAACGCGAGCAGTTTCTGGAATTTCTCGCAACCGCCGTTCAGCGTCTGGATTCGGAGGAACAGGCCGTACTGAGCCTGTATTACCAGGAAGGCATGGGCCCCCAGGAAATCGCGCAAATCATGAATCTGCCGGTGAAGCGGATCTATCAGTTGAAGGCGCAGTCCATTGTGCGCTTGCGCGCCTCTCTGCAGAGACGCACTACGCGGGGCGCCAAGAAATAGAGCGGAGAAGAACATGACGATCAAGAAACCGGATCCGGCCCTCGAAACAGTTGCCGAGTTGTTCCTGACGGCATTCAACGGAAGAATCCCCGACTCCGGCGCACTCGAACGGACCGCGGCGGCGGAAAATGACTTGGACCCGCGGGCGCGCTGGTTCCGGCAGACCTTCACTGGTCTGACGGATTTCGAGATATCCGCGGGAATCTCAAGCGGTGCCGCCGAGACGCTGCCCGGCGAACTGCCGGAATTGATCGAAGCTGTCTTTCAAAGCATGGCCCGCGCTCTCGGCACAGTTGCGGGCTCCGTGGTCACGTGCGGCGCGTTCACTGAGGAAACCGAGGCGGAGGGTGCGGAAACTGTCGCCTATGAACTGCGCCGCGAATCGATTTCTCTCGGCCGCGTGATTCTGGCCGTTCCCGAAATGGCTTTGAACTTTCTGCGCCGCATGCTTCATCTCGCGGATTCCGCCACGGGAGCGCGCTCCGTGCCTCGCACATTGGATACGCTGATGAACATCGATCTCCCTGTCAGCGTTAGCTTCGGAACCGCCGAGATGCCGCTCGCCGACGTGCTTAGGCTCAGCATTGGATCGATTGTCGAGTTCAATCATCTACTGAATGAACCCGTCAATATCATCGTGAACAACTGCCTGGTGGCTCGCGGCGACGTAGTCGTGGTCGACGCCAACTACGGCGTTCGCATCTCCGAAGTGATTACCCACGCGTAGAGATCATTGAGGACCGCCTTGCATGAGTAAACATATCGTCGCCCGTCTGTTGCAAGTCTGCGGTCCATGCCGCGTGCTGCATGCCGGTGCACACAACCCGGCATTATTGGAGGACCTGCTTCTGGCTGGTTGCGATGCCTACGCGTCCGGAATCGCCATGCAGTTCCATCCCCGTTGGGTTGGCGCTGCAAGCGCGCTTCCAGGTGGCGCGCCGCTGGATGCCATGCTGGTCGATATTCCTTCCATCAACCGTATACCGGGACAGCTCGACTATCTCCTGGGGCGTTTCGGAATCCCCAAAACGCTTGTCATTCGCGCGGCGGGGCTGGATCGTAAAATAATCGAAAACCACCTCTTCGAAACTTTATGGCGCCGCCACCCGGCAGACTTGCCCGCTTCCGAATATGAGGATCTCAGCGAGCATGTAATGCGTGAAATAAGTTTTTATGAACGCATTCCCGAACCGGCGCTCGCTCGCTGGCCCGTTTCGTCGCTATTGGCCGATCGCAACCTGCATATGGACATGCTCCGCGAAAGTGGCTGCCGGGCCGACGCCCATATTGTCCGGTATTCGCTTGCGGCCCAGTTCGTGCGGCCTGGTGACACGGTGCTCGATTGTGCGTCGGGCCTTGGCTATGGCACGGCAATTCTGGCATCGCTTTCCGGCGGCGCGGCGTTTATCGGGGTGGAGTTGGATGAAGCAACCGTCGAATATGCTCGCGTGAATTACGGCCGCTCAGGAGTGACCTATCGCGCCGGAGATGCTTCCAACCTGAAAGACCTTCCAGATTCCTCTATCGACATCATCGTATGCATGGAAACGATCGAGCATGTTCCGGACTGGCAGGCGGCACTGCGGGAGTTTCACCGCGTTTTGAAACCGGACGGCCGCCTGGTGGCCAGCGTGCCAGACCGCTGGGTGGACGAAACCGGAAACGACCCCAACCCTTATCATCTTCACGCCTTCGACTGGGCCAAGCTCGAAAAGGGCCTCAACCGGCATTTCTTTGTGGAGGCGCGTTACGCCCAGACCGCGCCCGGCGGCTACAAACTCACCGGCGCCGGCCGTTCGCTGCGGCCCGTGCAGCTGGATGCCGGCATCGACACCGAATGGCTGATCGCGGTCGCCTGTAAGAGTCCGCTGGAGGGACAGGGCCGCGGCGATTTCAAGCACCCCGCTTTTCAAGCCTCTTTCGAGAAGAGCGGCGCGGCGATAGTCGATTTTGCGGGCGCCTACGACAATCCTTATTTGTACCGGACCATGGTTCAGATGGGCGAACGAATCCGGCACGATCTTAAGCTGGCAACGCTGGCCCACTGGGTCGGCATGAATGCGCGCGCCGATTCGGCGGACCGGGGCGCGGCCATTTGCGTTTTCGGCTACCAGGTGCTCGCCAAGCGCGAGATAAGGATGGCTGTAAAGGTGCTGGCCCTTATCGCCGATTATCTGCGCGTGACCTCGGGCGAACAGAAGAATCGCCATGTGCCGCGCTGGCGGCTTTCCTTGACCTTTCTGGCGGGCAGGCTTTGCGAGCTGACCGGTGATCGGGACCAAGCCGCGAACTGGTACCACTCGGTACGGGATTGCAATTGGCGTGACTTTTCACCTGTTTTGGCCACCAAGGCTGTTGCGGCCTGTTTCTTTGAAGGGCGAATACGGCTGGCGGACGGCGACATCGAACAGGCTCGATCCTGTTTCGCGCATGGCTTGGGCGAGGCGCTCGCCGCCCTGAAAGGCGACCTGAACGACATCGTCGGCCATCCCGAGCAACCTATACCTTTCGGCCTTACCGAGCTCGCGGAAGTGATCGATATGGGGTCGCAGTGCGCCAATGCCATCGCTCACTTGCCCTGGTGGAAACGCGACCCGGGACTGTTCTGGAAACATGTGGACATCAAGCGCTTTGGCCTGGCGTCCTGGGCCATGGAGCTGGAACAAGAAAATCAGAAGCTCCGCAATGAACTCCTTTGCCGGTCTCAATCCGTGGGCCCCGTAATGGCCGCACCAACAAAAGTGGTCGCGTGAAGCCATGATTTCGCTGAAGAAATATATCGAATCCCGGCCGGAAGAAGTGCTAAAGGCAATGTGCGAATCCTATCGCGCGTCGCTTACGGTGATCGGCGCCAGTGCCACCCAGATATGCCCGCATCTCGGTGAAGAAGTCCAACACGATCTGCTGAATCTTCGCGACCGGCTGTCCACCGATGTTACCCCGGACGCGGTTGCGGAAACCGGAAAGCAGGTGGAACAAGAACTCGCCAAATGGGGGGAAAGCACTTCCACATACTTTCAACAAACGGCGCATGATGTTAAAGAGATCATGCTGGCCGTGGCTGAAACCACGCAAGCTCTCGGGGACCGGGACCATCGGTTCGCCGGCGAGTTCCATGGCTTCGCGGGGCAGTTGGCGGCTATCGGCAACCTGGGGGATCTCACAAAAATTCGGGAGTCGTTGGGCAAGAGCGCCCATCAACTCAAAGCTTGCGTGGCGAAGATGGTGGAAGAAGGGGAGCGATCGCTCTCACAAATTCGCGCCGAATTATCCGTGTATCAAAACCGGCTTGATGAGGCGCAGCGAATGGCCACTCAGGACCCCGTCACCGGCGTCGCCAACCGGTACAAGGCCGAAACTAGAATCCAGCTGCTGATCGACGCTTCCCGCGACTATTCCGTCGCGATGTTCGATTTGGATGATTTCAAGCAGACCAACGATCTGTATGGCCATGCTGCCGGCGACGAGCTTCTGAGACAGTTCGCCCACGAGCTGCGGTCGTTTTTTCGGTCGTCGGACATCGTCAGCCGATGGGGAGGGGACGAGTTTCTCGTGATCGCGGACTGCACCGCCGAGCAGATCCGCGATCGTATCGAGCCGATCCGAAAGTGGGTCTGCGGCGATTACACTATTCAAATTGCCGGCGAGCCCCGCAAGGTGAAAGTTCACGCTTCGGTTGGCGTGGCTTCCTGGCGTCGGGGCGAGACGGCCGCTGAGTTGGTCGCGCGCGCCGACGCCGCTATGTACCAGGAGAAAGCCCAGAAGGGCATGGCCAGGAGATAGTCGGCAAAAGGCGGCTCCCGAGCCCGTGCCCAAGGTGTAAGTTTAATTCGCTGACGCCTTATTGTCCTGGACCGTTGGAGGAATGGATAGAGCGTGGAAGTGTTCGTCGCACGTCAGCCGGTCTTCGATCGCCAGCGGCGGATCTACGGCTATGAGTTGCTGTACCGCTCCGATCCCTCCCGCAATCAATTCGACGGCACCGAAGCTACTTTAGCCACCGAACAAGTCATCTCCAGCACTCTGCTGTCGGCTGGCCTGGAGCAGATGCTCTGTGGAAAAAAAGCCTTCCTGAACTTCAATGAGCGCCTGTTGCGTGAGGGAATCCATCAAAGTCTGCCGCGCGAGTCGACGGTCATTGAAATCCTCGAATCGGTCGAACCGACCGCCGGCTTGATTGGGCTGTGCCGCGGCATTCATGAAGACGGCTATACCATCGCGCTGGACGATTTTGTTTCCAGCCCGCGCTTTGAGCCGCTCACGCAACTTGCCCAGTTGATCAAGGTTGACGTGCGAACCACCGGCCGGGCCGAGCAGGAGCGTCTGCTGCGCACCTACCGGCCCCGGGGGATCGCCATGTTGGCCGAAAAAGTGGAGACCTACGAGGAGTTCGATTGGGCGCGTAGCGCCGGCTACGACTACTTCCAAGGGTACTTCTTCGCGCGCCCGGCCGTCATGCGCGGCCAGCAGTTGCCGGCCTCCAAGCTCAACTGTCTTCGTCTGTTGAGCGAGATGCAAAAGACGGACCTGGACTTGAACCACCTGGAAAATCTTATCCGCGTGGACGTAGCGCTGACCTACAAGCTGTTGCGTTACGTTAATTCCGCGCTGTTCGGCCCGCACGATGAAATCAGGTCGATCAAGCACGCTTTAGTGGTCGTGGGCACCGACAAAATGCGTCATTGGGTGGCGCTCGCGACGATATCCATACTCGCGTCGGACAAGCCTGGCGAGCTGGCAACTCTCTCCATCGTTCGGGCGCGCTTTTGCGAGCTCCTGATCAAACTGGCGCGGATCGAACTGCGAGACGAAGCCTTCTTGATGGGAATGTTCTCCGTGTTGGACGCGTTTCTCGACTGTCCTTTGGATGAAGCGCTTCGCTCGGTAAGCTTGGGGCCGCGCATCGCGCAAGCTCTGCTCGGAACCGCGGCGGATGAGAACCTGTTATCGAATCTCTATCAGTTGACTCGCCGTTACGAAATTGGCGATTGGGACCAGGTGGAAAAACTCGCGCAGGTATGCAGGGTTTCGGCTGCCAATGTCAGGGATGCCTATGTGGAGGCGACGCTCTGGGCCAACGCGTTGCAACATGCCGTAAACACATAAGCGAATCACGTAAAGGGCTTCAGGGGAACTGTCGATTGACGCATATGTACCGCGCCATTATCCTCGTTATTGCGATTTCGGCCGGTGCCTTCGCTGACATTCCGAATCGGCCGCCCACCACAGCGCCCCAACCCAGGAAAAAACCTGTCGCTCAGCCCGGGAACGTGCAAAAGGTCGTGCGGAAGACGAAGGCCGGGAAGGCTATGGAAAAAGCCGCCAAGGAAGCTCAGAAGCGGGCCAAGAAGGAAGCAAGACGTCACAGGTAAAGGTACCCATCGGTACTCGCGGCTTCAGCGGTACTCGCGGCTTCAGCCGCGTTTCGCCAAATCGGTACTCGCGGCTTCAGCCGCGTTTTCGCGAAGTCGGTGACCCCCGGTCCAGCGTACTCCCTACGCTCGGGTTTCTCCTCACAGGCTGCACTCGGCCGCCCGCCCCATTAACATACGCCGCATGGCAGCATGAATCCGCTCCACGGCGGGCCGCCGGTAGGCCCACTTCTCGTCCGGCTCCGGTGGATTGACCACCATGGTGGCATTCGCCTCGAATAGCAGAATCTGGCGGTCCGCGCTGAGTCCGAAGTCGATGCCCGCGTAATCCAGTCCCAGCCGTGATTGAATCTCGGCGAGCGCCGCCATGGCGCGCGATCCCAGCACCTTCGGCATGTTCTCGATGAACTCCGCGTCTTCCGCGCGGTGCTCGGCATTATCCGCCATTTCCGCTGTGAAATAGTGGATCTTCCAATGGCTGGAGATGGCGGCATGCAGAGGGTACAGCTTGCCATCGATCATCATGACGCGGTACTTGCGCGATTTGCCATCCGGTCCCCGTGCGTCCAGATAGCGGAGAACGGTCAAATCGTCGCCAGGCAGCTCGGCCAACGCGGCGGGCAACTGAGCGATCGTCTCCACCCGGAGAAAGTGAAGCCCCGTGTGGAAGCCTGGCGTCCGGATCAGAATCGGTAACTCAAAACCGTGGCGGGCCAGCGTCGTGGCGGCGTCCGGGCCTTCCAGCAGCACGCGCGGCAGCGTGACAGTGCGCGGCGTGATGACCCCAGGGATGCCGCGGAGGCGCTGCGCGTTGTCGCTCCGTCCGGTTGCGGCCACAGCCGCCGGGGCATTGATCACCGGCGTTTTCGTGAAGGCCAGTACGGATTGGGCCGCGGCCAGCGCCGGACTGGCCCGGTCGGCATCTCCGATCGCGTTGAAGACCAAGCGGTGCGGCGGCAGCGGAGTAGTGGGGTTATAAAACTCCACGAAAACAAGAAATGTTTGGAAAACGCGATCATCCAGAAAATGCCGGATCGGAATGTTGCCATCCGTCGATCCCGCCAACAACAGCAGGGACACTGGTGGCCGCTCGCCCCGATAAGGCAAAGCCACCACGGGCCGGCTCTCGAACTCTATTCGCCGATGCCGGGCCGCACCGGATGGATCGCCGCATCCCTCCAGTACGCAGGCCAGGCCCTGGTGTGCTCCGGCCAGATCCGGTTGTAAGCGCAGGGCGGTTTCGTAATGTTCCCGCGCTTCCGCCAAGCCGCCGTCCTCCCGCAGGGCATTCGCCAGATTGACGTGGCTGACTGCGTCGACGGGATGCTTAGCCACGGCTTGGGTGTAAGCAGTGCGGGCCGCCGTGCGGTATCCCGTTTCATACAGCAACGTACCGAGGTTGTTCAAAGCCGCCCGATGTGACGGTTCTCGCGAAAGAACGTCGAGATAAGCGTTCCTGGCATCGGTGGCGCGGCCAACTTCCGCCAACAGGCAAGCGCGCTCGAATCGCAACGGAATGGCGGCGGCATCCCCTGCTATTTGCGTCTCCAATTCCCGCAGCCTGGATTCTCTCAGCCTGCGTGGCGCCCAATCCGCCGCTTCGCCGCACGGCTCCTGACGGCTGAGCAGGGCGCCGTGCTCTATTGCGCGGCCTGCCGCCACGGTCTTTTCAATCAGCATATCGATCTCGGCCCGGCTCGTCCGGTGATTCACAATCGCAGCGCGAATCGCCAGCTGCCCGTCGATAACGGTAGTTGACGGCGCGACGTCTCCGGCTTCATGAAGATCGGCGACGATCCGGGCATTGACACGATGCGCATGATTGCCGGCGCGATAACGGAAACACACGATGTTCAGCGGCACGGGCGCCAGCAGTTCCAACTCGGGCGTTTCCATGACGCGCGTCTCCAGATAGCGCGCCAGTCCGCACGTGCGCGAGATCACGGCTCCCAACGCATCGGCGCCGTATACCTGCAGCGTGAACCACGCCTTCAGCGCGCGGAATCCGCGGGAGAGATCGGGTCCGAAGTCACAAGGCCAGGCTGATCCGCCCGCCAGTCCCCGTTCCTCGCGGCGCAGATAAGCGGCGGAGGTAGCGAAGGCTTCGCGGTGCAGCAGCCCGTCGCGCACCAGGATGAAACCGGCATCATAGGGAACTTGGCCCCATTTATGAAAGTCGAAAGCGAGCGAATCCGCGCGCTCGATTCCCTTCAAACGCGGAGCGAGATCCGGCGCCAACACAGCCAGGGCGCCGCACGCTCCATCGACATGGAGCCACAACTGCTCGCGGCGTGAAACATCGGCTAGCGCATTCAGATCGTCAATGGCGCCGGTATCGACGGTGCCGGCCGTGCCCACCAGCAGGAACGGCGCGAACCCCGCGCGGCGGTCCGCCTCTATTGTCTTTTCCAGTTCCGCCAAATCCATCCCGCGGCCAGGCTGGGCGGGAATCAGACGCAGCGCATCGCTGCCGAGACCGGAGTAATCCGTGGCCCGCGCGATGCACATGTGAACGGCCGCCGAGGCATAGGCGGTCAGTCTGCGGGAAGCCGCGGCGACACCCGCGCGGCGCACCTCGGAACCCAAAGCCACATCGCGGGCGATCAGCATGCCGATGAGATTGGCCATCGAAGCGCCCGTCACAAACAAGCCGGTAGCGCTATCCGGAAAGTGGAAAATCGTCCGCATCCAGAGGACAATCTGGCGCTCCACTTCAATCGGGATGTGATCCCGTCCGCCGAGATTCGCATTGAGACTGGCGGCCAGCATCTCGGCCAGGATGCCGACTGGAGTTCCACCACCGTGCACCCATCCCATGAAACCAGGATGTGTGTTGCCGGTGGCGTAGGGCAGGATGTCTCTCAGGAATTTGCCATGCACCTCGGCGAGATCGGAGGGACCGCGCGGGATAGGATCGCGAAAGCGCTCTCGCGTATTATCCGGGATCGGCTGCCAAACGGGCCGCTCGCGGATGTGCTCCACATAGTCGAGAGCATCGTCCAGAATCCGGTGAGCCTGGGTTCGGAAGGAGGGCCAGTCGGTCGGGTCGAGATCGGTCGCCATACTAATTCGCGCGTGAATTCGGTAATGAAATCAGACCCGCTTTGTTCAGGACCACGATATCCACGCGCCGGTTCTTCGCGCGCCCTTCCGGCGTGTCGTTGGTTTCCAAAGGAAAGGAGTCGGCATAACCCACCACGGACATCCGGCTGCCGTCGATGGAGAACTGAGTATTCAGCGCCTCCAGCATCGCGATGCTGCGCGCCGCGGAGAGCTCCCAATTGCTCTGAAATCGCGAATTATGGATGGGGACGGAATCGGTATGCCCTTCCAGGCGGATCGGATTGGGAATGTTTTGAAGCGTCGCCGCGATCTTGCGCAGAACGGGAATGCCGGCCGGAGATACCCGGTCGTCACCGGAGACAAAATAGGCTGCTTCCTGCAGGCTCACCACCAAGCCTCGTGTTTCTGTATGGATGGTTATGCGGCCCGCGCGGATATCTTCCGCCAGACTCTCGCGCAGTAAGTCGCTCGTGGGGGAAAGGTCGACGGGCGCCTGGGGAACCGTCTGGGACTTGGCTCCGCCTGGACCGCGCATCATCTTGTTGCCCTGACCGGAATCTTCGACGGTTCCACCCAGCACGTGCGCTACTTTCGGCGTTCCGTCAAAGGCTCGGCGCACCGATTCGGCCGCTTGCAGGACCTTGTGATGATCCGCCTGGGAGCTGGCGTAAAGAACCACGAAGAAAGCGAACAACAGTGTAATGAAATCGGCGTAGGACACCAGCCAGCGCTCGTGCTTCTCCGATTCGTGCTCTCCACGGGAACGGCTCATACCTGGCTGGGGGCTCGCACCGGCACATTGTCTTGGATCGACGCCGGCTTGGCGTCCGGATTGCCCGCCAGGCTCTCCAACTTCCTCCGGATCATCTTCGGATTCATGCCTTCCACGATGCCCGCGACGCCTTCAAGAATCAACTCGGTCAGCTCGATGCGCCGTTTCGCGCGTCCGCGGATTTTGCTTGCGGCCGGTAGGAACAGAAGATTCGCCGCTCCCACGCCATAGATGGTCGCCACAAATGCCACGGCGATTCCCCGTCCAACATCATCGATATTCGCCAGGTTCTTCATAACCTGGATCAGACCCAGCACTGCGCCGATGATTCCAATGGTGGGCGAATAGCCTCCCGCGCTTTCAAAGACCTTGGCCCGGCTGAGCAGGCGCCTCTCTTCCATTTCCTGGTCGAGTTGCATGGTGTGCTTCAATTCGGTCAGTTCCGCGACGTCGATAGCGAGATTGATCGCCTTGCGCAGGAATGGATCCTCGATGCCTTCCGCGTCTTCTTCCAGGGACACGATGCCGTTGCGCCGCGCCTTGGTGGCAAACACGATGAGCTGCTCGAGCATGGCCTGCGACGAAACCACGGGTTCGAAGAATACGTACTTCAACTCGCGTACCGCGCCGATTACGTCGGCAAAAGGGGTGCTGACCAGCACCGCGCCCGCGGTCCCGCCCAGCACGATCAGAGCGGCTGTGCCCTGCGCGATGTCCGCCAGAGATCCTTTTTCAAGCAATAATCCGCCGACAATGCCGCCGATCGCGATGAGCAACCCCAACACGGTTGCTTTGTCGATGGTCAGGCCGGGGCCCCCGTCGCGGTTTCTAGCGACACGGCTCGCATCAGCCATTTTCGTTCCTGTTGCCCGCGGGAATCCCAGAGCCGATGCGCCGCCGGAACTCGACAATGCGCGAGAGAATTTCGTCCGCGCTTTCCCGAACAAACAACCTTTGACCGGTGGTCAGCGCGATGGTGGTGTCCGGCACGGTCTCAATCTGCTCGATTAGGTCCGAGTTCAGCAGGATGGACTGATTGTTGATGCGCGTGACCCGGATCATACCGATCAGGCAACCGAGGATGCCACGTCCTCATTCTCCTCGCCACCGCGCTGGTCGCCCACCTCCACTTGCAGCGCGTCCAGCTTGGCATAGAAAGTGGTGCGCTTCAGTTGGAGCAAAGTGGCCGCCCGCTTCTTGCTTCCCCCCGCTAGACGCAATGCTTCCGACAAAAGAGTTTTTTCGAACTGGCTGACGATGAGGTTGTAATCGATTCCCTCGCTCGGCATGGCGAACATCCGCGGATGATTCGGAGACCCGCTCAAAGCCGTGAAGTCGGCCATCCTCAGCGTGGCGCGGGTGCCGCTGAGGGCGATCGCGCTTTCGATGGTGTTTTCGAGCTGGCGGATATTTCCCGGCCATGGGAATTTGGTCAGCCAAGCGATAATCTCGGCCGGGATAGCTTTGATCGGGATCTGCTCATTGCGGCAGATCCTCTCGATGAAGTGGGGCACCAGATCCGCGATGTCTTCCAGCCGCTCGCGCAAAGTGGGCAGATGAATGGGCGCGACGTTCAAACGGTAATACAAGTCCTGCCGGAACTTGCCTTGTTCCACCAGATTCGCCAGATTGGCGTTGGTGGCGGCGATCACTCGGACGTCCACGCGCTGCGCTTCGGAAGAACCAAGCCGGTAAAACTCGCGCTCCTGCAGCACGCGTAGGAGCTTAGCCTGGAGCGAAAAAGGCATGTCGCCGATCTCGTCCAGGAACAGCGTTCCGCGATTGGCCTGTTCGAAGCGGCCCAGGCGGCTCTGAAAAGCACCGGTATATGCCCCGCGCACATGGCCGAATAGCTCGGCCTCCAGCAATTCACCAGGGATGGCATTGCAGTTGATCGACACCATCGCTTGGCCGGCCCGCGGACTGGCATCGTGGATGGCGCGGGCGACCACTTCCTTGCCGGTTCCCGTTTCGCCCGTGATCAGCACCGTTGCGCGCCGCGGGCTCACCAGCCGAACCAGTTCTTTCACCACGCTCATGGAGCAGCTCCGGCCAACCAAGCTGCGGCTCCACGGCTCTGCTTTATCGTCCGATTCCGGATTGCCGCCTCGCCTCTGTCCCCGGCGGCGAACCTTCGCCAGCGCCCTGGCACGTTCCTCAATCGAGGCCTGATCGGTGATGAATTCGTCCGCGCCCAGAGAGCACAGTCTAAAGGCTTCCGATGGGGACGTCTCTGGCAGCCAGGCAATCACCGGGGTAACGCCAAGAGAT
>Ga0302324_100003383_pt1 | contig 36076 bp, 23 predicted proteins | sample Palsa_T0_1_FD_201949 | JGI IMG/M metagenome (GOLD analysis project Ga0302324, IMG submission 201949) | Peat permafrost microbial communities from Stordalen Mire near Abisko, Sweden - Palsa_T0_1 | ecosystem: Environmental > Terrestrial > Soil > Palsa > Peat permafrost | place: Sweden: Abisko...
TAAAGAAGATCGTCGATGCAGTGGAAGCGAATCCGAAAGTGTGGAAAGACACCGCGATCTTGATCACGGAAGATGAAGGCGGTGGCTACTATGACTCCGGGTACGTGCAGCCGCTCGATTACTTTGGCGACGGCACACGCATTCCAATGATCGTCGTCTCCCCATACACGCAGCCGGGCCACATCTCCCACGACTACACGGATCACGTTTCAATTCTGAAGTTCATTGAGCGGAATTGGTCACTTGGCCCCGTCACCAACCGCAGCCGCGACAACTTCCCCAACCCGGTCACCGATGCAAGCAATCCGTATGTGCCGGTGAATAGTCCGGCGATCGGCGATCTATTTGACTTGTTCGACTTCAAATAGTCAGCGCGGTTGTAGCAGTATGTAACTCCAAGGGCCCAAGCTAATGTCAGCTTCGGCCCTTCGCCTTTTCTGCGATGCAGCCGAGATGCGTAAAAATCTGAATTCTCCAGGCTTCACCGTCGCAGCGTGTTAGCGGACGCATCAAAAATGCATGCGCTATATCGGCACCGCCGGCTGGTCTATCCCGCCAAATTCCACGGAAACGGGAACCAGGCTCGCGCGCTATTCGTCAACGCTTCCATGCGTCGAGATAAACTCCACGTTTTACCGCGCGCATCGTCCGAAGACATGGCAAAAGTGGGCGGCAGAAACGCCAGAGCACTTCAGATTTGCCATTAAGGCGCCGAGAAGCATCACGCATGAGGCGAAGCTCCGTGGAGTCCAAATCCTGCTGGAAGGCTTTTTGGGCCAGATCGAACCGCTCAAAGAAAAAGCCGGCCCACTGCTTTTTCAATTGCCTCCCTCGTTCGAGTTCGACCCCGCTCTGGCTGAAGATTTTATAGGGCTGCTCAGATCTATTTATGGAAAGGAAGTCGCCTTTGAACCTCGGCATCGTAGCTGGTTCACCGCCGAGGCATCAGCGCTTCTTAAAACCGAAGGCATCGCGCGCGTCGCCGCCGATCCTCCGAAAGGCGCGCCTCAAGCATCCGACCCGGGCGGAGATCTTTCGCTCGCCTATTATCGACTTCATGGATCGCCGCAGACCTATTATTCGAGTTACAGCGATGACTTCTTACGCTCACTCGTGGATAGTACAAGCGCACTCCAAAACACGTGGATAATCTTTGACAACACTGCTTTGGGGCATGCCTATAACAACGCGCTATATCTCAAATCGCTAATGAGATAAATGCTCGTTCTTCCTTCAAAATAAGATCGCGGCTGCGTTCAAGATGTTCCCGGCATCTCTCCTGGCGCTTCCACACCGGGCCCTAACCGGCTTTGCGCACGCGAGTGGCGGCTTTCTTTCCGACCGAAGTTTCTCTCTGCGGACCTTTCTTCGGGACCGCTGAACTCATGCTGGCCTTAAGGGCGTCCATCAAGTTGATGACTTGGCCCATTTGTTTGCGTGCTGTTACCTTCTCCGGCTTTAGACCAGCTTGTTTCTTGTCGAGCATTTCCTGCACGCGCGTCTTGTATTCATCCTTATATTGGCTGGGATCGAATTCGCCCATCAGCTGCTGGACAAATTTCTGCGCGAGCTCAGCTTCGGGCTTGGAGACGTCGACCTTACCTTGATCGCCGAATTCCGGGACCTCACGGACTTCATCCTCAAAGTAAAGCGTGTGCAGGATGAGGCCCTTGTCATATGGGCGAACCAGCACGACTTGTTCGCGCTGATGCATGGTAACCGTGGCAATCGCGGCGACGTCGAGTTTGCGCATCGCGTCGAAGAGGAGCGCGTAGGCGCGTTTGCCCGACTCTTCGGGAGCGGTGTAGTAGGAACTCTCGAAGTAAAGCGGGTCGACGTCGTCCAGTTTGACGAACTGCGTGATGGCCATGTCCTCGGACGATGCGGGTTCCAGCGACTTGATGTCTTCCGGCGTGACGATCAAAAAATTGGACTTGTCCACGGGATAGCCCTTGACCAATTCGCTCCGCTCTATTGTCCGGTCGCAGGTGGGACAGAAGAGTTGCTGCTGGGTTTTCTTCCCACACACGCCGTGGACCTGGTTGAAGCTGATGTGAGATTCGCGGGCGGCCGCGAAGAGACGAATCGGTACCGAGATAAGTCCGAAAGAGAGATAACCTTTCCAGACGGAAGTAGACATGGGATGCCTCCAGTGTGGCAGGAACAAATGATCAACTAATGAAACCAGGACAAGTACGACAACAAAAGAAGCGGTTCGGCCATTGCTATGATGCAGAAAATCCGGAATACCAGAATATCCACAATTGACCGGCGCCGACAAGGCGAAGGCATGGCGAAAAATGGGCAGACGCTCCGCTCTAGCTTGGGATCAAGAGTCTCCCGAATAAACTCCGTAATCTAATATTTCTTTCAGCCGAGATGGAATTCGTGACGAATCGCGATTTTCTGTGACCAGAGACCGCTGGCATATTTCGAACAGTGGGCTTTCAAGGATCGCCGTCCCTGAAGCGGCTATGAGTAAACATATGCGGAATCACTTCATAAGTCGATAAATCCTCTGCCCACTGCGGATTAGCAAACGGTAGGAGCCATGCCTCTATATAAGTCAGCATCGCTCGCAGCGTGACACCCTAATGACCATCCTTGCCGCCTTACCTTATCTATCGATTGCTCCGTTGCCGCTTGCCATCATTCGGACGAATATTTCCGGAGACATCGCGAATTCAGTCACCGATGACAAAACAGTCCCCTGACCGCTGCTATAACTGCCTTGCTGGCCGCGGCTGCCGTGAGGTAGCCGCCATTTTTTAGCAGGTAAAACATCACGGGCCATGCAAAATGAAGAAAAGCGATGATCTGAATGGACAGATAAATGGAGACGAAGCTGAATATGAACTCGAGCAGCACGATAAAAAAGTATGTTGTTGTCGGATTTCTGTTATCCGTCATGTGGGTCATTACAAGCGTGCAAGCCAGCGCGCAGGAGCAGCAGCTTCTTTATCCGGCGAAGGCGCCATTGAGCCAGTATCTTAGCCCGGACAAGCAATCTGAAATCGCTTTGGCGCGCAGTGCTGCTCCAACATCAATTTCAGGTGACGCAGATGTCATGGTGCTTGAGGCGGATGGTTACACAACCGCGATCAAAGGCGCTAACGGTTTCGTTTGTATCACCGAACGCTCCTGGGCCAACGCTACAGATTCTCCGGAGTTCTGGAATCCAAAGTTGCGCTCGCCGAATTGTTTTAATGCCGCGGCGGCGCGGTCCTTTTTGCCTATCTATCTCAGGAAAACCAAGCTGGTGCTGGCGGGAAAGTCAAAGTCAGATATTGCTGCTGCGATCGCAGCGGGGTTCGATAAGAAGGAACTGCCCGCGCTGGAGGTTGGAGCGATGTGCTACATGATGTCGAAGCAGCAGTACTTGAATGATGAGGGCCGGAGCTGGCACCCCCACTTAATGTTTCTCATTGCTGGGGACGCGGCCAAGGCCTGGGGAGCCAATCTTCCGGATTCGCCCATCATGGCCGCAGTTGATCCTGAAGAGAGGGTCACGATTTTTATGGTGCTGACCGGTACATGGTCCGACGGTACGCCGGCTATGCACTGATCGTGTTCGATCGATCACGGCAGTCTCAATGTTCGAGACCTTGCTCGGTACCCAGCCACAGAACACCCAGTTCTTTCACCTGGCGTCTATAAGTTCGAGCAACGTTAAATTCGACTCCATTCTTCATGCAGACCGAATACTCTCCGTTCGTCATCGGCTTCATCGCCTCGACATAAGCGGGATTAATCAGCACGGACCTGTGGATACGCATGAAGCCGTACGGCTGCAATTTTTGCGCGAGCACGGAAATTTGTTCACGTAGCAGATGGGTTCCATTTCTTTGCTGCAGCAGGACATAATTACCCTCGGCCTTGGCAGATACAAGGTCTGAAGACATAACAAAGACCACTCTCCCCTTAGTCTTAATAGCTATCTTCACGGAATGCGGAGGAGCCTGCTGCGCTGGCTGCTTCACCAAAGCTTCTAGGCTATGTAACAGCTGTGCCATCTTCGAAGATCTTTCCTGCTCCGTTTCGCGCTTCGGAACAGCGATTCCTTGATCAAAACGATCTATTGAGTAATGTTTGTTCATCCTCATAAGTGCCTATCGCTCCCCGCGATCTAATCAACTTACTTGTAGGTGGTCTGAGGCATATTTGTTTAAGTTTCAGGCGCGACCTGTTTTTCGCTTGGCTTTTGACTTTCCGAACAACAATTCGAGATATCGCTTCAGGTGCCCGATGGATTCTGCGGCAATCTCCGGGCCTCCCTTTGCTTTCGCCAGGATGAATGCACCTTGCAGCACCGCTTGCATGTGGAGCGCCAGGCTTTGAGCGGTCCAGTCGTGCACTATTTTGCGATCACGCAGAGCTTCCTCAATATCGCTTTCCAGCGTCGCTGCATGTCCGCTGATGGAGCGGTCGCAGATTTTGCGGATCGCGGGATGTGTGCGATAAGTTTCCTGCAGCATCGTGCCAAACAGACAGGTGAATGCCGGTAGGTCGTCCTCGAGGATGGCGATGCGCAAGTCGACATAGGCAAGGATGCGATCCACTGGATCTTTCATGGAATGGTAGGCGCTCCCCGCGAAGAAGCTCTTGCATGATTCGTCGAATTGTTGGGCCGCTTCGAGCACGAGCTGCTCCTTACTCGAAAAATGGTGGAAGAAGCTTCCCTTCGTCAACGACGCAGCCTCACAAAGATCCTCCACCGTGGTGGCTGTATATCCTTTGCTGCGTATGACACGAACTGCCGCATCGAGAAATTTCGTTTTAGAGGAGTGCGCCTCGTTCATTGCGAGTACCATACCAACTACACGGTATGTCGTCAAGCAGTTTCGATTTCCTTTTGTGCGGGCCGCTGATCAAAAGTGGGTCAACTTCGCGTCGTCAATGCAGACGATCAGCAGGCTTGCGGGCGGTCTCGCTATTGGCCAGCCGGACGGAGATTTCCCGTGCGGCTCGCATGACGCATGCTTTTACTTCACTGTTTTCCGTCGACGAGCAGCCGCCGGTCGCGCTTACCGCAGCGCGGACAGTGCCGGTGCTGTCGAAAATTGGCGCCGCAACCGCCCAGATTCCAGGAAACAACTCGCCGTCACTGATGGCGTAACCGTTGGCCTTGACGTTGATCAGCTCCTGCATCCGGAGTTCGCGTGAGAGCGCAGCTTTTTTCGGATCACCGGAGACAGCATAGCCATCAAAAAGTGCCTCGACCTCCTCGACCGGCAAGTGCGAAAGCAAAACCTTGCCGAGAGCCGTGGTGTGTGCGGGATAGCGGACGCCGATATCCATGTCGATCTTGAACAGCTCAGGCTTTTCAACTTTGTCGACGATCATGATGAGGCCGCGCTCGAGCACACCGATCAAAGCGGAGTAACGGGTTTCCGCCGCGACACGATGCAGCACAGGTTCAGCCGCGCGGCGCAGGCCCATCTCGCGCAGAGCACCGTGAGCGAGAGCGACAACTTTGAGTCCGATTTCGTAGCGGCCACCATCTGGATGGCGCTTCAGGTATCCCTCGCGCTCCAGGCGGCTCAGGATATATGAGGTCGTGCTGGTGGCAATCTTGAGCCGCCGGCTGATCTCAGCGTTCGTCAGGCCGCCGGCTTTGTGCGCGACCAGTTCAAGGATCGACAGCGCGCGAAGTAAGGATGTGCTCTCCGACTCCCTCGCTGAACGAAGACTGCGCGCCGCGGAAGTCGTGACTCTCTCGGAGCTGGTGCGGTGAAGGTTTTCCGACTGCATCGGGAGTGGCATCCTCTGACCGCTGGCCAGAATATGTGTTGCAGACGACATTGTCTATGGCTCCCTCTAGGAACTCAGATTCCCCGGGGAAAACAGCAAGAACTATTTGGAAGGTGTGGCTTTGCAAGCCCAGTTGCTGGCTTGATTGGTGTCGCCTTTTTGGTCCCAGATGGCCTGCTGCGGATATGGACAGAGTGGCCGCGTCATAATCACAGGTTGGGTCGGCAGGTCATGCATATATTTAGTTGCGATGATCTGCTCCGGAGCCGTTCCATCTTCTACCCAATGACGCAGTGCCGCAAAAATGTCACGCGCAGGATCGCCAGCATGCGAGCTGTCGACCATGTCTCCGAAGGCGTTGGGACCCGGTCCGAGTGCGCAATGCATCATCCCCGGCGCCATGAACAGGCGATAGAAGCTGAGGACTTTGGCTTCGCCTCCCATCTTGTGAGTGACGTCGAGAAAGTAATCCACCGATTGCAGAGGTGCGGGCGAGCCGTCATACCAGCCGTGATATTGGATCAGTTTTCCGCCGTGAGCTTTGAAAGCCCGCAGGTCGGGATTCGTTGCGTTGAGGACTCCGCCGAGTTTCTTGTCAGCCAGAGTGATGTCTTTGTCGAAGTCGAGATTGAGTGAACTGAACTTAGGCTGGTCGAGAACAAAATTGCCGTAAAAGCTGCTGGAAAAAATCAGGGCGAGGCTGGCGTTCGGCGCGGGCCCGTAAATATAACTCGCATAACTTATTCCCGGAGGTCCGGGTTCCGCTTCAGCACCAGCCTCGTAGCCACTAGAAATAGATTTGCCTGCCGGAGTTTTTGCGCCGGAGTAAATCTTTTTGAGCGCGGTGAGTTGCGGATCGGTCAGGCAGTCATTCGAATCGCCGCTTTTGCAAAGCAGAACAGACGGGTCAAAGCGGCAACTCTGCGGGTCCTTGATGAACGGGTCTGAGACCCCTTGCTGCGTGCCGCAAGCTGTCAGCGCAGCTTTTTCAATGGCTGGCCGCTTGGCCTCGGGAATGTAACTCGCGGGATCTTTAAGCAACGCTTGGGAGTTCCACGCAAAGTCAGCCATCACATCGAGCCACGCATGCGCCGGCGAGCCCGCAAGAATGCCGTTGAAGTCCGTCGGGAAGCGCTGCGCCTCCATGATCGCTTCGCGACCGCCTTCCGAGCAGCCGTTGAAATACGCATAGCGCTCGGGATGGTGGTAAAACGCGGCGATGATCTCTCGCGAATGAACATTGGTAAGGTGGACGGCGCGATAGCCGAAGTCGATAATTTTTTCCGGATGGCCAAGCGCCCACGAACCATCAGTTCCCGCGCCTTGATGACCGTCATCGGTAGCAGCAACTGCGAAGTGGTGGCTGAGCGGCTCCTTCAGCGCGACCACATTGATGGAGCCAGCCAGTCCGCCATTGCCTAGCTGCAGATATTCGCCATTCCAATCTTCGGTGGGCAGCCAGAGCTCGAACTTGATCTGCGAATCCGGAGTAGGGGTTGCCATTGCCTGGACGCGGCAGTAAGCAGGCAGCGTCAGCTCCTGCGGCAGGCCGAGCAGACTCGGAGTCTTGTCAACAGCGGCGGGGACCAGTTCGGCCGAAGTAATTTTCGCGTCGGTCAGGGTCATCGCTGTCAATTTTGCGCAGTCCTGCTGCGCAAAACAGAGTTGCGACATCAGCCCAGGCGTAAGAAATGCGATGAAGGCTGCGGCCAGCCATCGATTGCGGCGGAAGTACGTTGACAGTACGACTTGCATGCTGACCTCGGAGAACGAAATCTTAAACGAGAGCAAGGTACATAGGAAGGAGAGCGGCTGTCCACGCTGCCCGCAAGGTATTGAGCAGGAAGTGCGCGGCCAAAATTCGAGCTCAGCGTTACGTGCGTGCGCGCACGCTGCGGCAGCGACGACGACTTTTCTCTCAACTTATTGCGAGACGCGTTGACACTCGTTGGCGGCGGATGGGAAGGTGCTTCGGCATGGCTTGGAAGCTACACATGGCTAGCTCGACATCAGCGCCGCCTGGCGCAAACGCAGAATCAAATATCGAGCAGGCGATCGCGGAAGTGACGGCACTGCTCGGTAAGCGAGCAAGTGCGGCGCAGGTGCAGCGCGAACAGCACAGCGCGGGCGAGTCCTACCACCCGGCGGCGCTACCGGATATCGTCTGCTTTCCGCAGAGCACCAGCGAAGTCAGCGAGATCATGAAAATCAGCCAGCGCTGCCAGCTCCCCGTCGTTCCCTTTGGTGCAGGAACTTCAGTCGAAGGCCACGTCAACGCGATCGCTGGCGGCATCAGCATCGACCTCCGCGAGATGAACAAGGTGCTCCGTGTCAGCTCGCCAGATATGGATGCGACCGTCGAGGCCGGAATCACGCGCATGCAACTCATCAAGGCACTGAACAATACCGGCCTAACATTTTTTGTTGATCCCGGCGCGGATGCAACCATCGGTGGCATGGCGGCAACCCGCGCTTCGGGCACAACTGCGGTCCGCTATGGCACCATGCGCGAAAACGTATTAGGCATGACGGTGGTGCTGGCCGATGGCCGCATTATTCAGACTGGCACGCGCGCCCGGAAATCTTCTTCGGGCTATGACCTGACGCATCTGTTCGTAGGCTCGGAAGGAACGCTGGGAGTTATCACCGAGGTGATCCTGCGATTGCATCCGCTGCCCGAGGCAGTGTCGGCCGCGGTGTGTGCGTTTGATTCGATCGAAGGCGCAGTCCAGACCGCGATAGAAACAATTCAGCTGGGCCTGAAGGTCGCGCGGATTGAGTTTCTTGATGACAAGCAGATTGAGGCTATCAATCGCTACTCGAAGACAAATCTCCTTGTTCTGCCAACATTGTTTTTTGAATTTCACGGGATGAACGATCGCGACGTATCGGAGCAATCAACCATGCTGCAGGAAATCGCCGAGGAGCATGGCGGACGCGAGTTCCAGTGGAAGAAATCGCTGGAAGATCGCGATGTCCTCTGGAAGGCACGGCATAACGCGTACTATGCGACGAACGCGCTGCAGCCCGGATCCAAGGTATGGACCACAGATGTCTGCGTCCCTATTTCGTGCCTGGCGGAGTGCATCATCGAAACGAAGAAAGACCTGGAAAAGATTTCCCTGATGACGACGATTGTGGGCCACGTCGGAGACGGAAATTTCCACGTTCTCTGCGTGCTCGATCCAGACAAGCCTGGAGATCTGGATGAGGTCGGCAGGTTCAGCGAGATGCTGGTGAAACGCGCGCTGTCATTGGGCGGAACTTGCTCCGGTGAGCACGGTATCGGCTACGGCAAGATGAAGTATCTGGAGCAGGAACACGGTGCCGCCGTCGAGGTGATGCGCGCCATCAAGCTGGCACTTGACCCCGACAACCGCATGAATCCAGGAAAAATTGTGGTCCCCCGTTAGGCAGCCACGCTGGCGCTGCTATCGGGAGTGAGCGATGGCTTTTTGTCGAGCGCAGGACGGCTGAGCAGCAGAATGATCGCGGCCGCAGCGGTGACGAGAGGGACCATGGCCCCGAAGTTGTCGATCCACCATTTGCTTACAGCTGTAGATACAGTGATCCCGGTGAAAATCGCCTGCACCCAGATATTGTGGCTCGCGTGCAGCAGAGCGCACGGCCAAACACTGTTGGAACGCAGCCTCACCCAGGAAAACAGGAAGCTCAGCGAGATCGTCATCAGCGTGAAAAAAACCAGCGTGTACCAGCGTGGCGCGGCACCGTGATAACTCGACCAGAGAATTACCGGATAATGCCAGGCGCCCCAGATAAGGCCGGTGACAACAGAGGCGGCTTTCCATCCGTAACGCTCTGCAAGCACCGGCGTAAGGAAGCCGCGCCATCCCAGTTCTTCTCCCAATCCGGCGATAAGGCCGCCGGTCAGCTCCCAAACAACGCCGAGCGTCAGCGCGACGATGACAAAGAGCAGCGCGGGCGAGGCATGTGGCAGATGCAGCTTGGTTGCGATGTCCTGCAGGAACGCATAGTTGGGAACGTGACCAATGCCGGTGGCCCAGACGATTCCATAAGCAACAAGCCCATAAACAATGGGCAGGAAGTAGCCGATCGCGGCGTTGGAAAATCCACCCCACCGCAGCCCTAGGTTGCGGAACGGCTTGCGAAGGATCAGCGTCGATACGATGCCGGCGGCAGCCGGGCACCACATCAGTGACATCACGGCGGCAAGCACCATGGTGTGCCCATGGGCAAAGAGAATCCAGAAGGGCGTGCTGAATGCCGTGACCAGGAGCGTGTACGTGATGGCCTGAACCGCGGCACTGGCGGAACGGGTGCTTGAGTTGGTCATGGTTCCTTCCTCCTTACTATCTGAACGTCATGGGGCGACCGGATATTTTCCATTCACCTCTCCGGGGATACGCAAAGTGAAACTAATGATTGCAGCGACGAGATACATTCCAGCAAAAATCCAGATAACGCCGGAGACGCCGACCAGCGGCAGGAAAATTCCTGCGATCGCCGGCCCAATCCATGTGCTCATACCGGAGCCGAGGTTCATGATCGACATGGCAGCTCCGCGAGACTCCGGCGCGAGACTCGCCATAATCGCCCCGATCGGCACAAAGCCGGCCAGCGCTGCACCATATGCCATCGCCGCCAGAGTGACGAGAAGATAGTTGGCGCCGTAAACGTGCGGCACATAATAAAGCCCCAGGGTAGTCACAGCGCATCCGCACGAGCCGATGAAAGTGATGGTCCGCCGCCAGCCAATGCGGTCCCCGACATATCCCCAGAGAAGATTGAAGAAGACGTTCGTCGCAAACATGATGGTCAGAATTTGTAACCACTGTTCGAGGGAAAAGCCGACGACACGCGTGAAGTAGATTGGCAGAAAAACTAAAAATCCAAATTCAGAAGTTGTCGTAATGGTTGCAACGATGCCTCCGAGGCCGACCTTGGGATGCTTCCAGACAATCGTCAGGCTGGAAAGAAGCAGGGCGATCGGATTCTTGTCATTGGTTGACAGGGGCCGCGTGCCTGTTTTTTCGCGGACGCCCAACATGGTGAGAAAACCACCGATTGCGACCAGCACAACCGAGGCCCAGAGCGTCTTGTACCCGCCAAAGCGCGGGACGGCAAAGCTGGCGAACAGCGCGCCTAGTGTGGGTAGCCCGCCCGTTCGCGCCGACCAGAACCAGCCCACCGCGGTGCCGAGATAGCGCTGCGGAGTGACGGCCGTGATCCACACTAGAAATCCGTATGCAAACAGCGGATAGCCGAAGCCGCGCAGTGCGTAGCTCAACAAAATGACGGAATAACTCCCCCGTGCGATGCCGCCTGCGAGAAATGGAATTTCGAAGACGAGCCAGATGAGCAGTCCCGTCCACATGACTTTGCGGGGCCCGAAGATATCTGAGAGAGTGCCACTGAGCCACGACGCAACTGCCGCGGTAACTCCGTAAGCCGTGAAAACCAGCGCGACTTGACCTGCGGAGAAATGGAGATCGCGTAGAAGAGGCGACAGAAATCCCGCTTCAACGCCGTCGCCAATCATAAAAAGAAGCAAGCCGAAGTATCCGATGCCGAGTTCCGGGTGTATACCTATTCGCTCGATGAAGCTCGGCCGGCCGTTGTCGATAGACTGCGGAGTTGTCGTCACTGGGCGCTCCTGCGATCTCGTTTGCTTACGCCCGGCGAGCCAAGCGCTTTCGCCAGTGTGGCGCGAACGCCGGAGATACGGAAGTTGTCGAGATGTTGCTGGACGGCGGGCACGAGCAAAGGAAACTCCTGCGCCATATCGCCGAAGATCGGCCGTAGCGCGAAAGCGAGTGCGGCATCGTCGCCTCCAGCAGCGAGAAATGGTGCAAGCACAAACCCTCCAGGGTCGCTGATAGCGAAGACCTGGCCACTTTCGGTAACCCCGCGTTGGTAATGCAGCCAGCTGGCGACAACAAGTGGAACTAAATTGGCCGCGGCTTTCGCGGTCAACAAATCCCGAAGCGACGGGAGAATAAACTTCGTGATCTTGGCGGAGCCGTCCGAGCAGATCCGCGAAATTTGATCGCCGATGGCAGGATTCGTGAAGCGACGCAGAATCGTGGCAGTGTATTCGTCGAGATCAATGCCCGGCAGGTCGCGCAGCGTCGTGCGAACTTTAGAGAGGAATTGCTCAAGCATCTCGCGGATCTGGAGGTCGGCGACCGCGCCTGCAACGGTGGGAATGTCGAGAAGCGCGGAGCAGTACGCGATGCAGAAGTGGCCGCCATTGAGAAGCCGCATCTTGGTTTTCTCATACGGCGCGACATCGGAGGTCATGTAGACTCCGGCTTGCTCAAAAGCTGGACGGCCCGCAGCGAAGTTGTCTTCAAGCACCCACTGGCGAAACGGCTCAGTCACCACGGGAGCCAGATCGCGGACGCCAAAATGTTTCGCAATGAAATCCCGGTCCGCTGCGCTCGTCCGCGGAGTGATTCGATCCACCATGCTGTTGGGAAATGTGACATTGGCTGCGATCCAGGAGTGCAGCGCTCCCCCACGCGCCGCCGCGAAACTCAGCAGCGCTTTGCGAGCAGCTTCCCCATTCGACTGAAGGTTGTCGCAGGAGAGCAAAGTGAACGGCAAACCGCGTCGCATCCGCGCAGATGCTGCAGCGGCAACGTAGCCGACCCAGGTAGCTGGTGCATCAGAATTTTCCAGGTCACGCTGAATCGCCTCTTCAGCCAGCCGAAACTCGCCAGACAGGTCATCGAGAAAATATCCGCCTTCTGTAACCGTGAGAGAGATAATTTTGCACTCGGGCGATGCCAGCTGGTCGATCACCTCCTGCTGCGCGTCCGGCGCATACAGGTGACCGGTGAGCGAGCCGATGACGCGATAGTTTTCTATGTCACGATCGCGTTCGAGGACACCGTAGAGAAAATCCTGCTCAGCCAGCGCGTCATGCAGCGCAAGATCGGCGGGAAGAAGGCCAATGCCAAATTCTCCCCAATGTCCCGCTGCCGAAGAAGTTAGAAGAAGATCGTCAAGGTAAACGGCGAGGTGGGAGCGATTGAACCCGCCAACACCGATGTGCACGATGCCGGAAGTAAGGCTGCCACGGTCGTGGTCCGCAACGCTTGCACGAGCTTTCAGCTCCAGCAACGAGCTCTGCTTCAGTGGGACGGCGAGCGCTGGCGAGGGAAGGGACATGCGTGACGGTCCGCCACTGTGGTTTGCGGCGCGGCGACTCGTGGACGAAGTTCTCATCGTGGATAAGACAGTGTCAATTATTCGCTCAGCTAATTGAGAGCGATATTGACGCTCGTCATCTGTAGATTGCACCTTGCTCATCGGAGCCATGCTGTTGCAAATCGGCCCTGCTCCGATTGGGAAACTTACTCAACCCAGAAGAATCGACGGACATGATGAGAATGAACCTGGCAGCAACCGCAAAACTAGCCATCGCGTTGAGCGTGGCCCTGCTCTTCCCCACGCTCGCTCTGTCGCAGCAAACCACCGGCACCATCCTCGGCACAGTTACAGATACCCAGGGCGCGCGCGTGCCCGGTGCCAAGGTCACGCTGCGGAATCTCGCGACCGGTCTCAGCATCGATACGGTGAGCAATTCCCAAGGCCTCTACCAGGTCGCTACCTTGCCCATCGGCCAGTATCAGATCGAGACGTCGAGCAATGGATTCAAGACCGCCAACGTCGGCCCGGTCACTCTCAATGTCGGCCAGAATAAAATCGTCGACTTCTCCCTCGAGACTGGCAGCGTCACCCAGGTTGTCAATGTCACCTCTGGCGTTCCCACCGTCGACACAACCGATACCAGCATCTCGTGGCTCGTCGGCGCGCAGCAGATCGAAGATCTCCCTCTCAACGGCCGCAACGTCACGCAGCTGATTCTTCTCGCTCCCGGCATTCAGCCGATCCCGAAGACGACGGAAGTCGTTTCTACTCTCGTCCCGTTTGGCTTCGGAAATCCGACGCGCTTCTCCGTTGCCGGTGGACGCCCGCAGGGCCAGCTCTTCCTCCTCGACGGGACCGACACCGCGGGCGTCTGGGGCAACGGCACGGGCGTCAATCTCGCCGGTAGCAGCCTCGGAGTCGACGGCATCGCCGAATTCCAGGCCCTCACCAATACCTACGACGCAACCTTCGGCGGCAACGGAGGAGTTGTCAACGCCGCCCTGCGCGCGGGCACAAATAACCTTCACGGCTCCGTTTACGAGTACGTCCGCAACAGTGCTCTAGATACACGCAATGGCTTCGCACCCACCAAGCTGCCCTTCACCCGCAACAGTTTGGGGGTACCGTCGGCGGACCGATCGTCAAGGACAAGACATTTTTCTTCGTGAATTACGAACAGTTGATCCAGTCCCTGACCAGCCCGCTGTACACGTTCGTCCCGGACGCCAATTTCCGCAACGGCTACCTGCCCTGCAGCCAGACTGCAGGCCTACCTTGCGGCCCCAATAATCTTGCCGATGTTGGCATTGCTCCCGGCATTGCGAATTACCTCAACACCTATCCTTCCCCCAACGCCGGTGAAATTCTCAATCCCATCACCGGTTTACCCACAGGGACGGCATATTCTCTTTCTGAATTGAATCAGCCGGTGAACGAGCAGTACGGACTCGTCAAAATAACTCACACGTTCTCGCCTACTGACAGTCTGAATCTCAGCTACCTCATCGACAACGGTTTCCTTACCGTTTATGCCGTTCCTACTGTTGAGGATAACGACCAGCAGAGAAATCAATACGCCACCATCGAAGAGAACAAGATTTTCTCGTCCAACTTTCTGAACGTCGCCCACTTCTCCTACGCGCGCTCCAAGATTCAAGTCGCGACCATCTACAACCCAAACCTGAGTGTCGTCCCGGGCTCAGGTTACGCGGCGACCATCGACGTTCCCGGACTGAGCAATCTGGGCGGCCAGGACAATGCCGATGAAGCGCTGGACCGCTACACTCTTCGCGATCAAATCAGCTGGATTAGAGGGCGCAACTCGATACAGGCTGGTCTTCAAGGGGTCTATCACGCTCTGGACGTAAGCATCCCGATCATCAATGGCGGCGTCGTTCTCTATTCGAGCCTGGCCGCGTTCGGCGGCCCTCCGCAGTATCAAGCATTCCTGGAGAACGCCCCACTGGTGTTCGAAGGCGTTCCTATCACAGCCAATGATTCCCGGCGTGATATCCGCCACACAAACTTCGCGCCCTATTTTCAGGATAAGTTCCAAGCCTCCGAGCGGCTCACTTTGAATTTTGGGCTGCGCTACGACTTTGAAACAAATCCGACCGAGACTCACAGCAAGATGTACAACATTCTCGATCCCTATGACCCCGGTACCGGATTCGTTCACGTACCTCACGCCTTCGCGACCAATATCACTAAGTGGAATTTCGAGCCGCGTGTCGGCTTCGCATGGGACCCCACTGGAAAGCATAAAACTTCCATCCGCGGCGGCTTCGGCATCTTCGATGACCTGCCGCTGGAAATGCAGGTCGCGATTTCCTATCTCTTCAACCCGTCGATCTACAACATCGAAACTATTTATCTCCCGACGATTCCGAATCCGTTTGCGAACGGGATGAACGCCGGACTTCCTACGGGTCCGCAGTTGACCGCCTATCAGAGCTCGATGAACGACTACATCATGCAGTACAACCTATTCATCCAGCAGGATGTCGGTCATGGAATCGTCGCCAATGTCGGATATGTAGGATCCAAGGCGAATCATCTCTTCGTCGGGCAGGAGACGAACCCCTGCGCAACGACCGGGACAACTCCAGGTGGCCTTTACATTCGAGGCACTGACCCCTCTTACGCCACCACATGTACGCCGGTGAATCCGGCGCTCGGCAGCATTGTCGACCGCTACCCTGTCGGCCAATCGAACTATAATTCCGTTCAGTTTGCGCTCGATCGTGGCGTCGGCAAATACGCACAGTTCCGCGTCTCCTACACCTTGTCGAAGTGTCTCGATGATGGTTCCTATTACACGGGCAATGACTCGGTCGGCCCGAACGGCGCTACCGCCGGCCTGCAGGCCGGATCGCTCGCCAGCGGCGTTCGAAACGTTGACTACGGTCCCTGCGACTTCGACATCCGCAACAACTTCACCGCGAATGCCGTCGTCTCGCTTCCCTTCCAAGGCAACCGTTTCAAGTCCGGATGGCAGATCACCGGCATCGGCACGGTCTTGTCCGGCACGCCCTTCAGCGTCTTCGACGGCTACGACATGGCCAATGTCGGCGCGGGTGGAGCGGCAAATGACGCCGAGCGGCCCAATCTTGTTCCCGGCCGCAGCAACAATCCAACCGGCCGCAAATTCAATTCAAACGGAATCTACTGGTATGACCCAACGGCATTCACTCCGGGTCCCATCGGCATCTTCGGTAATCTCGGCAGAAACACTCTGACCGCGCCCGGATTCCGGGACATCGACATGGGCATCGCGAAGAATACCAAAATTGGTGAAAGCACCGTGCTGCAGCTTCGGGCAGACGCCTTCAACCTTCTCAATCACACCAATCTCGGCTTCCCCGACGCCCAACTGTATGAGGGATGGAACCTTGCTACCCCGGGTCCTCCCCCGACTCCCGCTTATGCCACTCCCAATCCCACAGCTGGACAAATTACGCAGGGCTCTGCCGGAACCGGCGGCACGGGATATCAACGCCAGATCCAACTCAGCGCGAAGTTCATCTTCTAACAAAACGCCGTAAACTTTTGCGGAGGCGAATGAAGCAATGCATCGCATGAACCGTCGAGAATTTGCGCGGACAGCCTTGGGCGCCAGTGCGGTGCTTGGCGTTTCTCTACCCTCGATTGCCGAAGCAAGCTGGGCTCAAGCGCAATCGCACGCGCCGCGACAGGGCCCGACGGATGACATCTATGCGAACGTGAACCCGGAGCTGCTGCCCGCCATCAAGGCCTTTCCCACGCTTGCGTTCTCGCAGCAGATTCTGGCGGAGGCGCGTAAGGCGCCGATGATGCCGCTTCTGCCTCCGCCGGCGCCGCCGTTAGTGGAACGAAAAATTCCCGGCCCCAGGGGCGCACCCGACGTTCGCATCCTGGTTATCGATCCGTCACCCGGGGAAAAGAGTCGCCCGCTCTTTCTGCATACGCACGGCGGCGGTTACATAACGCCAAATCCAGCGATGGGCCCATTTCTGCAGCGGATCGCGATGGACTGTCACTGCGTCGTAGTTTCTGTCGACTATCGGCTCGCTCCCGAAACAAAATTTCCGGGCTCGCTCGAAGACAACTACGCGGCACTGCGCTGGGCTCACAGCAACGCGGAGATGCTTGGCATCGACCGCAAGCGCATCGCGGTAGGCGGCGAGAGCGCGGGCGGAGGTCACGCCGCCGCCTTGGCGATTCACGCGCGTGACCGCGGCGAGATTCCGATAGCATTTCAAATGCTGATCTATCCCATGCTCGATGACCGCACCGGAAGCACGCGCCCCGCCCCGCTAGCGGTGGGGAAATTTGTTTGGATTGCAGAATCCAACCGTTTCGGCTGGACCGCTCTGCTTGGGGTACCGGCAGGTTCGGCGGACGTGCCCAAAGGTTCGGTCCCGGCTCGCGTCGACAGCGTAGCCGGCCTGCCCCCCGCATATATCGGCGTCGGCTCCATCGATTTATTCGTGAATGAAGACATCGAGTACGCCCGACGCTTGATTGATGCTGGCATTCCGACGGAACTGGTCATTGTGCCCGGCGCATATCACGGCTTCGACATATTAGTTCCCGACACAAAAATCTCACGATGGTTCACCGACAGCTGGCATCGAGCCCTTCAGGCCGCCTTTTCGCAAGTCTGAAGAATAGCCCGCGACGCGTTGACGTCACAAGCGGTTGTTCAGCCGATCAACATCGAATAGAGTTTCGAGCGTAACCGGAAAGTCGCGGGTTATCGCCGGCGCGACGCGTGCATCCAATGCCTTGAATTCATTCGATGCCTGCGAAAACCGAGACCCGCGAAATTGTTACTGATCCCGTACAATCCGCCAGGGATGCTGGATTGCGTTACGTCTCAGATACAGCACCGGGAATCCGGCGGAAGCGCCATGGCAAGAACTTCCGCTACATCCAGCCTGATGGCGCGCGTGTCAAAGATTCTGAAACATTGGCGCGGATCAAGTCGCTGGTCATTCCGCCTGCCTGGAACGATGTCTGGATTTGCTCTCTACCCAAAGGCCATCTGCAAGCCACTGGTCGAGACATCAAGGGAAGAAAGCAAAGCAAATATCATCCGCGTTGGCGCGAGGTGCGCGACGAGACCAAGTACGAACGCATGCTGATATTTGGCGTCGCGCTGCCCACGATTCGCGAACGCGTCGACCACGACCTGGCGCTTCCCGGGCTGCCGCGCCTGAAAGTTCTCGCCACCATCTTGCATCTGATGGAGAGGACGCTGATTCGTGTCGGCAACGAGGAATATGCGCGCGCTAATCAATCCTACGGATTGACGACGATGCGAAATCGACATGTCGATGTCAAAGGCCCGACCGTCACTTTCACCTTCAAGGGGAAAAGCGGCGTTCGGCACACCATCGATCTCGAGGATCGTCGCATCGCGAAGATCGTCCAGCGCTGTCAGGATGTCCCGGGCTATGAGCTGTTTCAATATGTGGACAGTGACGGCGCGTATCATGCAATTGATTCGGCTGACGTCAACGCTTATCTCCGCGAGATCAGTTCGGAAGAGTTTACAGCGAAGGATTTTCGTACCTGGGCGGGGACGGTGCTGGCATGCAGAGCGTTACAAGAGTTCGAGATGTATAGCTCTGCCACACAGGCAAAAAAGAACATCGCGCAAGCCGTCAAGGACGTTGCTACCCGGCTTGGCAACACGCCCACCGTGTGCCGGAAATGCTATATACATCCTGTGGTGATCGAGTCCTATCTGCGGGGGAAGTTGAAGACTCTGCGCGGGCGTGCGGCAAAAGCATCCGACGATGATCGGCCGGCCGCGCTGCGACGGGAAGAAGCGGCTCTCATGAAACTTTTGCGGCAAAGAAATTCCTGAGGTCTGGTGGCACCAAGACAAAGGGCATCGATTTGGCGATGACTTCTGCCGATTCCACGAGGTAAAGCTACTCTGCTATACTCCTGCCGTCTATCATGCGGCATGTAAACGGAACTCCCGGGAACAAACGTTTGTCTCTGCAGCTGCTTTTGGGTTCAGGCGCGTTGATTCTGGTCGGTGCAACCATGCTGTTTCAGCCATCCGCGCTGATAGCACGCGGGCAAAATCCGAACACCCACCAATCCACTCCCCGGCACAAATATAGCGAGCACATTGCGCTGACTTACAGCGAGCCGTTTGCAAAGGGCGCCCACTTTCTGCCTTCGAACCTGGAGACGGACACTGGCGAATTCATCGATCCGGCCAGCTTTCCGACAGCCCGGTACTGCGGACACTGCCACCAGGAGGCGCACCGGCAATGGCGCGAGTCCGCGCATGCAAACTCGAACCGGGCCCCGTGGTATCTGCGCAATGTCGAGTTGCTGAAGCAAGAAAAAGGCGTGGAGTTCACGCGTCATTGCGAGGGTTGTCACGATCCGGTTGCGATGGTGGCTGGCGCGCTGAATCCCGGTGTCAACAACCGGCGCTCCTTCGATGAAGACGGCGTCACCTGCTCCGTCTGCCATTCCGTACAAAAGGTGGATACGCGCGGCACAGGCTCGTACGTGCTCGGCGTTCCGGCGGTTCTGCTTGACGAAAAAGGCGCGCCGATTCAGCGGCCCGTCTCCGATGCCGAGATCCTCGCCCACCTCGACCGCCATTCTGCTGCGGTGATGAAGCCTTTCTACAAGACATCGGAATACTGTTCCGTCTGTCACAAGGCTGCGCTGCCGCGCCAGCTGAATGGCTACAAATGGCAGCGTGCCATCTCTCTCTACGATGAATGGCAGGCGTCCGCATTTGCGGGGGAGTCGCCGTTGCCGTTCTATCAGAAGCCGCAGGTGTCGACGTGCCAAACCTGCCATATGCAGGATGAGCCGCTGGGTCTTCCAGAGCCGGGCGCGAAGCATGGCCAGTTTGCATCGCACCGCTGGCTGGGCGCGAATACAGTGATCCCGGCCTATTACCACTACGATGAGCAGATGAAGCGCGTCGTCGAATTCTTAAAGAACGACGTTTTCGGCATCGATATTTTTGCGTTGGAGCGCGGCGCGGAGCACAGTCAGGACCGAAGCGCCGAAACTGCCGCGGAGATTGTCGCTCCGCTCGGGCGCGTAGCATACGCGGTGACGCCTGGTGAGGTGCTCACCGTCGACGTTGTAATCCAGAACAAGGGCGCGGCGCACTCCCACGTGCCCGAACAGCGCGACATGTATCAGTCCTGGGTCGATTTCACGGTGCAGGATCAGGCCGGCAAAGTGTTGAAAGAAAGTGGCTCGATTTCCCCGGAGAGTGGCGCGCTGGATCCGCGGGCGCACTCCTTCACCAACCGGCTTATCAATATATATGGTGGTCTCAACGGGGAGCACCAGGTTTGGAGCAGTCGTGTGGTGGCCTACAACAACACCATCCAGTCTGGTCGGTCACAGCTGGTGCGTTATTCCTTTCACATGCCGGCCAAGGCCATCGGCCTGATTAGGCTGACCGCGACCGTCAAGTATCGGCGATTCAACCAGCACTTCATCGACTTCGGCATGAACATGCGGCCCGGCAAACATTACGAGGAGACCGTGGTTGCGATGGCGTCAGCTTCGATGACGATCGTGAACGGCAACAACGAGCCGCTTCCGCCAGCGACCGAAGCCATTGACACATGGAGGCGATGGAACAACTATGGCGTCGCGCTGCTGGATGCGCGTCAATATGATGCCGCCGTGGATGCATTCGCCCAAGTCGTCAGCCTGCGGCCGGATTATGCCGACGGCTACATCAACCGGGCGATCGCGGAAATTCAGTGGCAGCGATTCGACGATGCCGGCACTGATCTTGCGAAAGCTGTCGCAATTGCGCCGGACAATGCGCGGGCCCTGTACTATCGCGCCATGGTCGAGCGTACAGCGGGGAATCTTGAAGCTGCTGTCGCGGACCTGCAAGCCGTGGTCGCGGCATACCCTCGCTCTCGAGACGCTCATCACGAACTGGGATTTACGTTTTATCAGCAGCACAACTACGCCGCGGCGCGCGCCGAATACGAAGCAGTGCAGGCAATTGATCCCGATGACCTGGCCGCGCACTACAACCTCGCCATCCTCTACCGTCGCCTGGGATTAAAAGATCAAGCTGAGCACGAAGCTGCAGTGTTTAACGATCAGAAAGATGATCCCAACGCAGCACCCTATGCGCTCGCGTATCTGCGAAAGCATCCGGAAGTTGCGAACGAAACTTCCAGCTGGCACACGCATGACCTCGACAACACCAGCGACGAGATTACAGACGCGTTGCCGACCAGTTTCACCGGGACCCAGCAATGAACCCGCGGGTGCGGATGTCAGCGCGCTTGAAGTCGAACGGTATGTGCTGCGCCGCCGTTTTGATTGCAACATCGGTTGGACTGACGGCCCAGCTCGGTCCCGCGCAGACAGCTTCAACACCCAACGTCGCAAAAGGCGCGGCACTGTTTCACAAAACAGGCTGCGAGCATTGCCACGGAGCCGATGCCGCCGGAACAACTAAAGGGCCCGCGCTTGTGAGCCGCCACCTGAAACGCGACACCATTTTGCGGCAAGTGAAAAATGGCGGCGGTGGTATGCCTGCTTTTGGCACAGTGCTCACTTCTTACCAGATTGGCTCGGTGGCAGATTACCTGGTTAACGCCCAAAAATCCGGGCCCGCAACAACGGCTGGAGTACCGGCTACTGCGCAAACATCAACATCGAAGCCCGACCCAAGAGCCGCACAAAATAATGCCGCAGCCGATACCGGCGGCCCGATTCAATTTGAAAACACGATCGCTTCGTCTCATGTCCACTTTGTCTTGAAGAGCAGCGTTAGCCCGCAGCGGTATTCGATTGAAACCATGACCGGCGGTGTCGCGCTGTTTGACTACAACAACGACGGACTGCTCGATATTTTTTTCACCAATGGCGCGACGATTCCGGGACTGGAAAAAACAGACGCGAGTTATGCGAACCGCCTGTTCCGTAACAACGGCGACGGAACGTTCACCGACGTCACGGCTGCGGCGGGCCTGGCGGGCATTGGCTATGCGATGGGAGTTGCGGCCGCCGATTATGACAACGACGGATTCGTTGATCTATATGTAACCGGAGTCAACCATAATCAGTTGCTCCACAACAACGGCAACGGAACGTTCACAGACGTCACCGCGAAATCGGGAGCGACGGGAATCATTCCAGCTACGGGCAAAGCATGGGCGGTGACTGCTGGCTGGTTCGACTACAACAACGACGGCCGCCTCGATCTGCTGGTGGTGAACTATCTCAATTACGATCTCAAGACTGCGGCGCTTTGCAGCGTCCACAAGCTTCCAACGTACTGCTCTCCGGACGACTTTCAGGGCCTGCCCAATATTCTCTATCGCAACAACGGCGATGGCACATTCACCGATGTTTCCAGGGAATCGCACATCGGCCAGTATGTCGGAAAGGGCATGGGCGTTTCGTTTGCCGACTACGACCACGACGGCTTCCTCGACATCTTCATTTCAAACGACACCTTTCCCAACTTTCTTCTGCACAACAATGGCGATGGCACGTTCACCGAAGATGCAACTGCCGCCGGCGTCGCCTACAAGGAGAATGGCAAGGCGGTGGCGGGGATGGGTACGGACTTCCGCGACCTTGATAACGACGGCAAGCCGGACATTTTTCTGACCGCAATGTTTGGCGATGCGTTTCCGCTTTACAAAAATCTCGGTAATGCTCAGTTCGAAGACGCGACGAGCGCCGCCGGCCTCACGCAGCCAACTTCCCGTCTGACCGCGTGGGGCGCGGGAGCATACGACTTTGACAATGACGGACTGAAAGACCTGTTCACCGCGAATGCGGCGATCCTCGATAACTCGATGGAGGTGGAGCACCGGCCATTCGCGGAGCCAAACAGCATCTTCCGCAATCGCGGACACTTGTCGTTTGACGATGTAAGTGCCCAGGCGGGAGCGAGCTTTCAAAAAGCTGCTCCGCATCGCGGCGCTGCGTTTGGTGACCTGAATAATGATGGCAAGACCGACGTGGTGGTAACGGTTTTAAACGGACCGCCAGAGATCTGGATGAACCGGTCGCCGAACCACAATCACTGGATTCTTCTAAAGCTGGTTGGCGCCGCCGACAATGCCGACGGCATCGGCACGCAGATCAAGATTACGACCGCGCATGGCAGCCAATATAACGAGGCCACCACCACCGGCAGTTACAACTCCTCCAATGACAAGCGCGTTCACTTTGGCCTGGGTGACGCCGCAGTGATCGACAAAATTGAACTCACGTGGCCGACCGGCGTTAAGCAGGTACTGACAAACGTGGCTGCTGATCAGGTTTTGACCATTCGCGAAACGGAAACCAAACCCGCCAAATAGTTTAAGGCTGATTCGTCGGCGCAATTCGCTGCGCAAGATCGGATTGACCTTTCCGGAGCAGTAAGTCGCGCAGGCTGGCAATCATCTCTGGCTTGTTGTGCGCGTACGCTGCAAGCGACTCCGCGGTGATATTGGCGGCGGCGACGTTGCCAAGGTGAAAGTAACTGTCGCAAAGCATGTAAAGAAATTGCGGAATCGCAGTTTTTGAGCGAACGAGATAGTTGACAGCCTCGGACCACTTGCCTTGCCGGTAGCGCAGCTCCCCGAGCTCCGCGAGCGCAAGCGGATGATTGGCGTCGATTGCAAGTTCGGCGTCAAACTCGCGTTCAGCCTTGCCAAAATCACCGCGCTGCAGCGCGAGAATTCCGAGGTAGGTATGCGCGCCGCGCGCACGAGGGTCAACTTCAATCGCATGCTTGAGCATTCGTTCCGCGTCGACGGGCTCGCCCATTTCCAGATACACCGAGCCAACGGAAACATACGGGCCACCAGGCGTCAGCACCGGTCCGGTCAAGTTATGGCGGAAGAGTTCGACCGCTTCAACTTCCTTCTGCTCGGACAACAACTGCCGCGCCTGTTCGGAGAGAAGTGTCTCGCGCTGCACTTCAGCCTTGGGCAAAGTAAATGCGATCTGTTGCATCATGTCGCGGTGGAGCGCGGCTTCGTGACGTGCCGCGTCTGTCTGACCCAGGCCATTGAAGTCCCGCGATAGATAAAAGTGTGCGAGCTGGAGGGTGGGATCAAGCTGCAACGCCTTCTGCAGCGTGTCGATCGAAGCCTGGTACTGCTTCAATTCAAGCTGGGACTGCCCGAGCTCCAGCAACGTCGACGCATCCTGCTTTCCCAACTGAGTGATGCGGTCAAGAACTTCCTCAGCTTCTTTCCACTGGTCGAGTTTGATACGCGCAGCCGCCAGAAGAGCCAGTGCCTCGATCGCATCCGGCCGAAGTTCGACCTCACTCGACGCGTAATTCGTAGCAGCGGTGAGCTCCATGTTGTTGTAACTGGCGACGGCAAGATCCAGGTTGATGCGGGCAAGTTTTGGATCCGCTATCTGAGCCTTTTTCAGCCAGAGGAGCGCAGCTTCGTTGTCGCCGGAACTGCAGAGCAGTTCACCATACTTCTGCCAGTTCTGCACGTTCGCTGGATGCGCGGTGGTTGCCAGCCGAATTGTTTTCAGCGCCGCTTTGTCGTCGCCCGCCAGATGGTAGGCCTGTGCGAGATAGTAGAGACCTTCCTCATCCCGAGGCAGTGACTTAACGAGCTGTTGCAGAACAGCGACGGCCGCGTCGGACTTTCCCCTTTGCAGATCAAAGACCCCGACCTTCAGCCGCAACTCATTGTCGGTCGGCGACAATTTCAACGCCGTCGCATACGCGAGATAGGCATTGGCCGGATCGCCGGAATCTTCGTAGATCATGCCTTCGAGTTTGAACGCCGGTCCGAAGCCGGGATGCTGCCTAGCGAGATCAGTAGCCATCGCCAGCGCTCTCTTCGTGTCACCTTGTTCTGCGACGCTGACTGCTTCGTGGAGTTGCCGCGCTAACGAAGCACTGGCCGAATCGCCAGCCGTCTGGGCAGGCAACGTTACGGGAAATCCGAGCGCCGCAGCCACGCTCAACGACAGCGACCATCGTTTCAAAGATAGAAAAAGACTGTGCCGGAAAGCCGGAGCAATTCGCCGGGGAACAGTTGACCTCTGCGGAGTTTCAAAGCCGCCGAATGATGAAGATGCAACCTGCGGCACACTGCTATTGTCCTCGCGGGAATGACATTTGACAACTCCGAACGGGGCCATGTAGAAGTGCTCTGTTTGGATGAAACAAGCGATTGTCTCGCTCCTGCGTTCACCGCTGCAGGAGGTCTACAAATGTTTGAGCCAGGAAGATCTTCCACGCATGCCCAGCCGGAGGTTTTATGAATAATTTCGGCCTCGCCACAGCCCTGCTGGCGGTAGCAATCATTTCTGCCCCGCTCAGCGCGCAGACGGCACGCGGCAATGGAGTGGAAGTATGGCTGACCACGGCAGATAAATCGTCGCTGTTCGCTGAACAGCCAAAGATCGCATTCTCCAAAATCGCAACGAGCGCCCCGACGATTGAGATCGATGCTCATGCGCCGAAGCAGACGATGGATGGATTCGGCTTCGCGCTCACAGGCGGCAGCGCGGAGCTGCTGATGCGCATGAGCTCAGCCCGACGCTCTGCCCTCTTGAAAGAACTATTCGACCCAGGCGGCGACGGCATCGGCGTCAGCTATTTGCGAGTATCCATCGGCTCTTCGGATATGAACGAACGCGTTTTCACCTACGACGACATGCCGCGGGGACAAACCGACCCCGCGTTGGCGCATTTTAATCTAGGCCCTGATCGCGCGGATATTATTCCCGTACTACACGAGATCCTGGCGATAAATCCAAAGCTCAAGATTCTCGGCAGCCCGTGGTCGGCACCATCCTGGATGAAAACGAACGATGCCCCCAAAGCCGGCAGTCTCAAGCCGGAGTTATACGGAACCTATGCAAGCTATCTCGTCACCTATCTGAAGGCGATGGCTGGGGAAGGAATTTTGATCGGCGCAATGACAGTTCAGAACGAACCCCTGAACGCGAATAACACACCCAGCATGATCATGACTTCGCAGGAAGAAGACACGTTCATTCGATCCGCTCTCGGACCCGCGCTGAAGAAGGCCGGTCTCGGCACAGAAATCATTCTGTACGACCACAATTGCGATCGCCCCGACTATCCTCTCGACATCCTGGCTGACCCGCAGGCGAAGTCGTTTGTCGCAGGTTCGGGTTTTCACTTGTATGGCGGCGAAGTCGGCGCGATGTCCAAGGTGCATGACGCCTTCCCGGATAAGGGAGTCTACTTCACCGAGCAGATGGTAGTTGAGGATCCGGGCGAACTTCCGTTCAAGATCGCACAACCCGTCTCTCGCATTGTTATTGGCGCGACGCGCAATTGGAGTCGCATCGTCTTGCTCTGGAATCTCGCAGCGGATCCGCACAACGGGCCGCACACCAGCGATGGCGGATGCCCAGTCTGCCAGGGCGCCATCACACTCGACGGCGATTCCGTGACGCGCAACCTGGCGTTCTATACGATTGCGCACGCGTCAAAATTCGTCCGTCCCGGCTCCGTTCGCGTTGCATCCGAAAGCCTGGTACAAGACACGCTACCGAACGTTGCCTTCTCAACTCCGGATCACAGGATGGTCCTGATCGTCGCCAACCCCGCAAAAACTGACGCAACTTTCGCGGTCAAGTCTGCTGACAAAAAATTCGCCGCGACCCTGAAAGCCGGCGCGGTCGCGACTTACATCTGGCGCTAGCGGCGAAGTTTCCGTTGTTCAGGGAGTTACTCGGAACGACAAATGGTTGGTGGCGGCCGAGCTGGTCCCGACCCAAAGATCGAAATCCGACGGCTCGATGCTCCAACGACGTGTCTGCGGACTCCAGAAGCCGAGGTCGTTGGTGTCGAGCGTGAGGGTCACCTTTTTCTTCTCACCGGCCTTGAGGCTGACGCGACGAAAGCCTTTCAGCTCGCGGACTGGCCGTGACGCGCTGCCGTATTTCTGATGTGTGTAGAGCTGGACAACTTCGTCGCCATCCACTGCGCTCGTATTTTCCAGGTCGACCGAAACGTCGAAGCTCGTGCCCGCTTTCACCGCATCCACTGAGATCCGCGGCTGACCGAGACGAAAACTCGAGTAACTCAATCCGTAGCCGAACGGATAAAGTGGCGCGCTGCTCGCGTCCCAATATCTCGTGTCAGGATCGTTCGGGATCTGGGTAAGATTGTGCGCGTAATAGAGCGGCAGCTGACCAACGCTGCGCGGCCACGTCACGGGCAGCTTGCCCCCGGGATTCGCGGCGCCCGTCAACAAATCGGCGATCGCGTTTCCGCCTTCCGTCCCTGAATACCACGCTTCCAGAATCGCCGGCACGTGTTGCGAAGCCCAGGTTATGTCGAGTGGCCGGCCATTGAGCAGCACCAGGACGACAGGTTTGCCAATCGCAACAGCAGCCTCGAGGAGTTCCTCCTGCTTGCCCGGCAGATCCAGCGTCGCGCGCGATGCCCGCTCCCCGCTCATACTTTGCAGCTCACCCAGCACGAGAATCGCGACATCCGATTTCCGGACAAGGTCGATGGCGTGCTTGAACTCCGCCGCTTTGTCTGCTTCAGAAATAAGCGTGGGCTTCGGACTGGAGTACTGCGCATCGAAGATCGATGGCTGCTCACGATCGATCTCGACGCCTTTGGTATATGCGATCTTTACGCTCGAACCAAAATGCCGCTGCAGCCCTTCGAGTACCGTCACTGCTTCGTCGGGATGTGAGCTTAGCGTCCAGGAACCCTGAATATCAGCTTTGGAATCGCCAAGCTCGCCGATCAGTGCTATGGATTTGACACTGTTGTTGAGAGGAAGCAGGTGATTCTCGTTGCGGAGCAGCACTGTAGACCGCGTCGCGATATTTCTTGCAGTCTTGCGCTGCTCCGGCGTGACTAGATGCGAAGCAGCGGCAGCAGGATTGATATACGGATTGCGGAACAGGCCGAGCTTGTACTTCGCCAGCAAAATATCGCGCACCGCATTGTCGATGGTGGACTCCTGAACCGTCCCGTTCTTCACTTCGCCGGCGAGCGTGTCGCTGAATGTAGTGCTGGTCATCTCCATTTCGATTCCCGCATTCACGGCGCGCGCCGCAGCATCACCCGGGTTGGCGGAAAAGCCGTGGGTCGTCAGGTTCATGACGGATTCCCAGTCGCTGACAACAAAGCCGCTGAACTTCCATTGGTCTCGCAGAACGTCCTGCAGCAGAAATTTGTCAGCCGTCGCGGGGACGCCATTCAAATCCATATAGGCAGTCATGAGAGAACCCGTTCCGGCGGCAACCGCTGCACGGAACGGAGGCAGATAGACGTTCCAGAGCTGCTCGTCAGAAATATTGGCTTCTTCGTAGTCGCGTCCGCCCACCGCCGCACCGTACCCTGCAAAATGTTTGACGCACGCCATGATGTGGTCCGGGCTATCCAGAGAATCGCCTTGAAAGCCGCGCACCTGCGCAGCTGCCATCTTGGAGCCGAGAAATGGATCTTCGCCAGCTCCTTCCATGATTCTTCCCCACCGCGGATCGCGGGCGATGTCAACCATAGGCGCGAACGTCCAATGAATGCCGCTGGCGCGCGCCTCTTTCGCAGACATGCTCTGGGCCAGTTCTTCGACAGACGGGTCCCAACTGGAGGCCATCGCCAGTGGGATCGGGTAAATGGTCCGAAAGCCATGCTCAATGTCGTAACCAAAAAGAATCGGAATGTGCAGCCGGCCCTGTTCCACAGCAAGATGTTGCAGCCGGTCAATACGTGCGGGATCGGTGATAAATAGAAACGAGCCAACCTTTCCACCGCGGGCGAGATCTTCAGCGGAAGCGGGGCCCGGCTGATTGAGCGGAATCTGGCTCATCTGGGAAATCTTTTCGTCGAGTGTCATCTTCTTCAACAGGTTGTCGACGAACAATTGCGCGGCCGGATCGGGCGCACCCGCCGCAGGCGGACTGTGTTGCGCCGTAAGAGGTGCCAATCCGATAAGCGGAAAAATAAAGAGCGCAGCCAGGCGCCGCAACCGGCGAGTTGAGAGTCGCACTTGAAAAAAGCTCCTTCGAAATTAAGTGGCTTGCTCGCTGCGTGTTACATCCAGCGTGGACGCGACAATCAGCGCGACCCGCTTGCGCATCGCGCTGTCCGCAGCAAGACAAACCATTGTCTTCGGCATCAACCGCAACATCCTACGCTATCAGTGCGCCTCGTGGCACGCCAAATGGTGAGCTTTCGTTATTCTTCATCTTGGCTGAACTTGATAAGCTTACGGCAAGGCAGCAAAGCACGAAAGACCCGGAGCAGCCCTGACACCCATGGCGAAACCTGTAAGCCAGAAACCTATTACGACGCGGCGGACAAGTCTTAAGCTCCTGGCGGAGCACCTCAAGCTGGACCCATCCACGGTCTCCTTCGTGCTAAACGATGTGCCCGGTCGCTCCATCCCCGAGGCAACCAGGGAGCGGGTGCGCAAGGCGGCTGCCGAGTTCAATTATCAACCCAGCATGATTGCGCGTAATTTGCAGGGCAAGCCCATGCAGGCGATTGCAGTACTGCTTCCGGTGCTTGGCGATGGCTATCACTCCCAGGTACTGAGCGGCGTTGGCGACCGCCTGATGGACGAAGGCTATTTTTATTTCACAGTACATCATCGCCACAAGGCGGACTTGATCAAATCGTATCCCGCGCTGCTACAGGCGCGAGGTATCGACGGCGTTCTCGCAATCGACACGCACCTGCAGGAGCCGCTGCCCTTTCCAACCGTGCTCGTTGCCGGACACACCGAGTTGCCCGAGGTCACCAACATCGTGCTGGACCACGAACGCGGCGCCAAGCTTGCGCTCGAGCACCTCTACGGTCTGGGCCATCGCAAGATCGTCTACATGAAAGGCCAAACAGTTTCAACCGATACCGAGCAACGCTGGGAGGCGACGATGCGGGTTGCACGCGACCTCGGCCTCGTGGTTGAACCGCGGCTCATCATGCAACTGGCAATCGACTCGACGTCGCCCGAGGTCAGCTATCCCGGCATTCACGACATGATCGAGTTGCACACCCGCTTTACTGCTATCCTCGCGTTCAATGACGTCTCGGCCATGGGCAGTGTTCGGGCTTTGCGCGATGCCGGCCTACGCGTGCCGGAAGATGTCTCCGTCGTCGGCTTCGATGACATTCAGTCCGCGTCCTTCCATGTGCCGCGACTGACGACGGTACGCCAGCCGCTGCAGGCCATGGGCCGCGCAGGAGCGGACGCGCTGTTAAACAAGCTGGCCGGAAAAACCCTGCCTCACATCATTCAAGTTGAGCCTGAACTGATCGTTCGCGAGTCCACGGGGCCGCGGCATGGCCATAGACTCGGCGCCTCAAAACGCAGCAAGCGATTAGCGTCCGTTGCCACGAAATAACGCTGCAGGTCTGAAAGCACTGGTCACGGAAGAGGCGCATCACGAAGACGGAAGCCAAATTCGCGACGCCCCCTGCCCCGATCTCGAAGCGGCTTTGGAGCATCGCGCAGATTCTCCGTGTCGCGCCGCTTTACATCGCATTCGCCCTCACCGGCGTCGGCGTGGCGTTGCCTGGGGCGCTGCTTCCCGTCCTGCTGCAACGCTGGCAGCTGCAGGATGCGCAAGGCGGCACGCTTTTTCTGCTGGCGTGGGCGGGCTCCTCGGTTGGCGCACTGTTGGTCCGGGGCTCGCTGCGCACCACTCTGGTCTGCGGCACATCGGCAATCGCGGTGGCCTCATTCGCATTGGCATTCTGCGGCGGACACTGGGTTGATATCTATATATGTGTTTACGGCATGGGCCTCGGCCTCACCATGACAACCATCAGCCTGATCCGCCAACGTCAGGCTGAAGACGCCGGCCCGGAGATGGTCCGGTTAAATCTGCTGTGGGCCATGGGTGCCTGCGCTTGTCCGTCGCTGACCATGCGGGCCATCCACACCGGCAACGGCTCGCCCGTCTTTTTGGGATTCTCGCTCGCATTCTGCGCCGCCGCGGGCTGGGCCATTTTTCATCCGCAGCCAGGGTTGCAGATTGCCTCCGCAACCGCCAATCGCCCGTGGACAATCTTCCGCACCACACCGTTCAGCCTCATCGCGATGGCCTTTCTCATCACTGGAACTGAAGCCTGTGCCGGCGGCTGGATCGCGACCTACGCGCATCGTGGCATGCACACGGTCGCGCAAACCATCGCCGCGCCCACCTGCTTCTGGGCGGGCATTCTTCTCAGCCGCCTGGTCTGGTCAGTCCGCAAGCCGCCTTCCGGCCAAGGCTACCTGCGCGTCGTGCGCGGAAGCATCCTGCTCATGCTGTGTGCATCCATCGTATTGGTTGCCAGCAACCAAACGTTGCTCGTGCTCCTTGCCTCAGGATGCCTGGGCTTTGGCATCGGCCCGACTTATCCGCTGTTACTCGCCTGGGCGCTGCGGTTTCAGAGCGGAGGAGCAATCTTCTTTATTGCCGGCGTCGGCTCAGCCGTCCTGCCCTGGCTCACCGGCCTCATCTCAAGCATGTGCAGCTCTCTTAGGACTGGGCTGTTCGTCCCAATAGGAGCATCAGCGCTGATGCTAGTGTTCTCAATGTTACTGCCCCTCTCACTTATAAGTCGTCCACGCGACGAGTTACAACTTGATCAGGCCACCAAGATCGAACCAAGATAGATTTAGACCCTGAACTTATCCAGAAAAAAAGTGCGGATGACCGGGGAGGCCAATCCGCTCAAGGGAACCACTCTCTTTTACTACTTAGAATTCAATCCTGAGTTCGCCCTGCAGATTACGCCCTCCCACCGCAACGCTGGTGATCTGGGGACCGTTGGGGAAGGAGCCGCTTTGCGAGTATGGCTGTCCAACTACTTGTCCTGACCCGGGGTTAAGTCCGCCGTTGGGCTCTCCGAAGCTGGGATGGTTGAAAACGTTTGTCGCATCCACGCGAAGCTGCAGTTTCGTCGCGTCATGAATCTGGAAATCTTTCCCTGCGGACATATTGACGTATTCAATGCCAGGTCCGTAGAGAGCGTTCCTTCTCACATTTCCAAACGTGGCATCAGCCGGAAGCGTGAATGCCGCCGGGTTATACCACTCATAGATGCCTTTATGAGGCGAGCTCGAGCCGAAGCCTGAGTAGTTCGGGAACGGAGCAGAGCCACCGTTGATGGCATAGGTATTCTGTCCGTTGGCAAAGATGGAGAATGGATTTCCAGTCGTCATTTGGATTGTGCTGGAGATGAGGTAGCCGCCCAAAAAGCCGTCTGCCCAGCGGTTTTGGTTCATAAACATTCTGCCTTTGCCGAAAGGCAAATCGTAGGCCACCCTGCCCTTGAATGCATTGCGCACGTCGAAGTTAGAGTTGGCATAGTTGGCAGAGGCGTTTTCGTACTGCCTGTTTTGTGCACCTGCGCGGCTGCCCCATCCAGAGGAGTCCTGGTCGTCAAGGAAGTGCGACCATGTGTAGTTGAAGCTGAACGTCAATCCGGCCGAAAGCCGCCGATTCAACGTTGCCTGCAATGCGTTGTAGTTAGACACAGCATTGTTCGTGCTGCCTTGAATAGCCACGTAATTCGGGTTGGGACGGTACTGGGCGTCGTTTGAGCTCAGGTACTGCGTCGGAACCTGATTCAAGTCGGTCGGGAAGTTCAGGTCGAAACCGTGGCTTCCGACATAAGCCATCTCCAGGGACATATTGCGGCCGATGGCTTGCTGCACGGCCAGGTTCCACTGCTCGATTTTCGGATCTGGCATGTTGTACTGGGTATACATCGCTGTCTGCCCGTTGAATCGAGCCGGACTCGTTCCCGGCGTCGCGTACGGCAAAGGATTGCCGGTCAGATACTCCGTGCCAGTACCGTCAAACTTGATTCCCGGGATAATTCCGTTGGTCGGGTCAGAATAACTGCCAGTAGACGTGTCTACAATTCCGAGGCCATTGCCATAAGTATCCAAACTCAAGTTATAGGCGTAGATACCGAAGCCGCCGCGAATTGTCATGTTCGGATGGATAAGATAGGCAAATCCTACTCGCGGAAGTACGGTGTCGTACTTACTCTTCTGCAAAGATGTTCTGCCATTTGTATGCGTTGCTCCATACCAATAGGCACCCGGCATATTGTTCGCAGGATTGACGATGGTGGGATCGTAAGTTCCCACGTTGCCATTTACTTCGCTGATACCGAACCGCATCTGGTAGCGAAGGCCTAGATTAATGGTCAAATTAGGTGTCAGCTTATAGTCGTCCTGGATGAATAGTTGCGGGTTCTTCAAGCGCGCGCCATATTCAGAGCCGTTTTGCGCACTCCAGCTCGATGCATCGCCCAGCAGGAAGTCAGCATAGTCAGCGCCTGTGTTGGCATCCTGAGATGCGACGCCCGTCTGTTTATTCACGCTCCAGTGTGCGGTATATTGTCCAGCGAACCCAAGCGTACCCGGATTGATCTGCGCATAAGGTGTGTTGTCGTTGCGATAGATGCCGAACTCGCCGCCAAAGTGCAGGACATGCCGGCCTTTGATCAACGTCACCACATCGGACGGGTCGAAGACATTTTCCTTGTAGATATATTGGCTTGTGCCCGGCTCGATCCAGGCATATGGATAGTTCGTATAGAACTGCACGCCCGGGATCTCGTTAGCTTTGGCGAATTGCCAGCCGAGTTTCTGTGGGTAATCGTCACCATTTGTTAGATCGTTGAAGAAGTTTCCCTGGTAAGTGAAACCAAATCTAAATTCGTTGACTAGATTTGGCTTGATCGTCCAAACGTCTGTGATTTGCACGTTGAGCCTGGACACATCCCCGGAAGTGTATCCAACTGGAGCGGCGGTTACTACGCTCGGATAGATAGCGGGTGTATCTCCCTCGGTAACCGAACCCGTAATACGATTGGTAGGCGTGATGTCATAATCGATCCTTCCGAAGTACCTGCGTACGGGATTTGCCTGCGGGACGAGCGCAGCGAAATTGTCCTGCAGAATACCTTGCGCAGTTACGTTACCCGCTTGGAAGTATCCCCCAGGGATGTGATCGGATGGAGTCGGATAGAATTTCTGAAAATTCACCGACACTGGATCGAAAAGCGCCTGCGGAATCGCATTGGTCCCATACTCGCTGGCGAATGACTTACGCACTGGATACGGATTTCCGTTCGAGTCGTAGGCAATTGTCTGTGTAGTCGGATCGTAAAGAGTGTTCTGGTAGATACCGTTGGTTGGCTGAGAAAAATCGCCCGACATTACTGCAGGCGTCGGAATGCTGTTGGTCCCGCTCGCCTCGTTGTTATTGATGATCTGATCGTAGTCAAAATAAAAAAACGCCTTCTTCGCTATGCCGAGATGGGGAATATCGATTGGGCCACCGACCGACCCACCAAAATTGTTGAAACGCAATCTAGGAAGAGATGGGTTTTGGCCAGGAAACGTATAGGGATAGGCTTCGAACTGGCTGCTCTGGAAATACTCGTAGCCCGAGCCGTGGAACCTGCTCGTCCCGCCTTTGCTGATCTGGTTCAAGATAATGCCGCCGATGCCGTACTGCGCCGAGAACGCCGAGGTTGACACCTGCACCTCTTGCACGGTTTCAAAGACATTGACGTCGGAGTTAGCGCTGGTTCCAAGCGTCGTCGATGCTCCATCCGCCAGGATGTTGTTGTACGGCAGATTACCGTTCACGGCGACAAGCTGCCCGGGATTTACCGTGCTCTGGGTTCCATAAACTCCGGCCGACCCTGGAAGCAGAATCGTGAAATTCTCCCAGTCCGGTGCTTCACCCCCGCTGAAGTTCGGCAGATTCTGCATCTCCTTCGCTTCGAAGGTAGTCTGCTGTGCGCCGGTCTCCGTCGTCAGCAGCGGGATGTCGGTGTTCACCACAACTTCCTGCGCGACGGTACCAATCTTCAACACTGCGTTGACCGTCGAAGTGCCGACCTGAAGTGAAACCTTTGACCGCTCGAGCTTCTCAAATCCCTGCCGCTCGAAGGTGACGCTGTAAGTCCCGACAACGATCGAAGATGTGTCGTAAAGTCCGGATCTATCTGTCTTGAGAACTTTCGTTACGCCAGTGTCGACGTTCACCACCGTCACTGTCGCATCTGGCACCACCGCTCCCGTGGAGTCGGTGACGATACCGCGAATGTCCCCCGAGTTTGTTGCTTGCGCGCAGGCCGCCGCACTGGCAAACACGATGCCAAGGGCCACAATCAAATGCTGCGCTGCCGACCAAAACGATTTCATACTGCCTCCTAAGTGCTGCTGCTCCCGTCGGGTATTCCTTTGTACAGTTGCGAACCTAATCTGCTGCTTCCGGCGGGCTAACTTCTCCTAGACAATCGTTTGTCTTTCAGGCCCAAGCGAACGCGAAAAGAAGTTGACATGATTGCTTGCGCGATTGTCAAGCGGAAAAAATCCGCTTCAGAAATTTGCTGCGATCCGGACAAATATGGAACACACTTCCCCCCACTGCCACGCGAATGTCGCGACGTCTTCGATTCGAGAGACAAAGTTGTCACCCTACTGCACCGTCACGCTGACTGGAGTTGACGTCGACCCCGCGTCGGAAGAATCTCCGCTGTACTCGGCGGTGATCGCGTAGCTGCCCGCAGGAATACCGCCCGAGCCTGCAGCCAGCGTCGCTACTCCGTTGTTCAGCGCGGCTTTGCCCAACTCGCGCGCAGCGTAATAAAACGTGACCGTGCCACTGGGAATTCCGCTGCCCTGGGTACGTTGCACAGTCGCAGTCAACGTAACCTGGCCCGGCGGCGTCACCGATGTCGGAGCCGCGGACAACGTCGTCGAGGTCGACGCCGTATCGAGCGCGACCGTGACCTTCGCACTCGATGCGGCAAATTGCGTGTTCCCCCCGTAAGAAGCAGTCACAGCATAGGATCCGACAGGCACGCCACCGACCGACGCTGCGAGCGTGGCAACGCCGGAGCCATTCAGCGGGACACTGCCGAGCTGATCCCCCAGAGCGGAGAACGCAACCGAGCCGGCAGGTGTCCCCGCCGCACTGCTGACCGTCGCCTTCAGAGTGACAGTTTGCCCCGGATACACAGGATTCGGTGACGCCGTTACGCTCGCCGAAGTTGCCGCAGCGTTGACCACAACCGTGATCGGCGAGGAAGTGGCCGCGGCATACGTCGAACTACCGCCATAACTCGCGGTCACCGCATAGGAGCCGCTCGGAATTGTCTTCGTCGAAGCGCTGAACGTCGCGACGCCCGAGCTATTCAGAGTGGCGCTGCCAATCTCCGTGCTTCCATAGAGAAAAT
>Ga0302324_100003385_pt1 | contig 36055 bp, 32 predicted proteins | sample Palsa_T0_1_FD_201949 | JGI IMG/M metagenome (GOLD analysis project Ga0302324, IMG submission 201949) | Peat permafrost microbial communities from Stordalen Mire near Abisko, Sweden - Palsa_T0_1 | ecosystem: Environmental > Terrestrial > Soil > Palsa > Peat permafrost | place: Sweden: Abisko...
CGCGACGACGCTCGCGCGCGATCCCGCCGGCATCGCGATTGCGCTCGTTGCACTGGCCCTGTTGGCATGGGCGCGACTTCCGGCGTGGCCGGTCGTCTTTTTGTGCGCGTTGAGCGGCGCGATGTTCCGCGCGTTCGTGCACGCGGTCTAAGAGCTGCGCCCGAGGCGGAGCAGGCCTGCCGCTTAAGCACTCGATAACCTTTTATCGATACCATGACGCGCGTGAAGCAAGCGATTGCCCTCGTTTTCATGTTCGCAATATGCACGTGCGTCGGCATTGCCGAAGCCGCGCGTGGCGGCATCATGTTGCCGACGGAATGGCTGCTCTCGCCGCCGCCGAGCACGGTCGTGGCGACGAAGACGTTCCCGCAAAGTGCGGTCATTACGGCGGACGGTGCGCATCTCGTCGTCTTGGAAGGCGGAGCGGGTTCACCCGGAATTCGCGTCCTCGATCCCAAGACGCTTTCCGTTCAACGCGAAATTTCGGTGAAGGGCGCGTACGGTGTTCCGCTCGCCGACCGGCGCGGAGCCGGGTTTTGGGCGAGCACGGGACAACTCGACACGATCGCCCACTACGACGCGGCGAGCGGTACGAGCGATCGCAGCATTGCCCTGCCCAAGGGCTTCTGGGCGGCCGGCATCGCTCGCTCGCCCGATGGCAAGACGCTTGCGATCAGCGGTGACCTCGGCGATGCGGTCGTCATCGCGCGCGAAGCGTCCGGATCGGCCGGTACGCCGGTGCGCGTCGGCCGGCATCCGGCGGGCGTCGCCTTCTCCGCTGACGGCAGAACACTGTTCGTGGCGAACTGGGGCGGCGCTTCGTTGTCGGTCATCGATGTCGCGGCGCAAAGCGTGCAGCGTGACGTCGCGGTCGGCAAGCACCCCGAGGCGCTCGCGCTTTCGCGCGACGGCAAGCGGCTCTTCGTTTCAGAAGCCGATGACGACGCGATCGGCATCATCGATGTCGCAAACGCGAAGCGCGTGGCCGACGTCAACGTCGGCTTGTACCGGGATGGGCTTTTCGGCGCTTCACCGTCGGCACTCGCTCTTTCGCAGGACGGCCGGCGTCTGTACGTCACCTGCGCTGCCGCCAACGCCGTTGTCGTGCTCGACGTCGCCGGCCGGGCGCCGCGCGTCTTAGGTGCGTTGCCGACGGGATGGTATCCGACGGCGCTCGTCCTCGAGCCGCACGGAAGCGCGCTCGATGTCGTCGACGCGATGGGCGAGAGCGGTCACGCCAATCCCGGATTCGATCCGTTTCACCACTACGCCGATCGCGACACGTCGGGTTACGTGGCCGCGAGTTCGATCGGTTCCATTCGTCGCATTCCGATCCCGAGCGATGCAACGCTCCTCGACGGGCTCGAAGCCGTGCGCTCAAACGGGGGACCATTTCTAAGGGATGCACCGGTCCCGCCGGCGGATACGGTCGTGCGACCGGACGGACCGTTGCGGCACATCATCTACATCGTCAAAGAGAACCGCACCTACGATCAAGTCCTCGGCGATCTGCCCGAGGCGAACGGCGATCCGGCACTCGCTCTCTTCGGCGCAAACATCACGCCGAACGAACATGCGCTGGCAAAGCGCTTCGGTATTCTCGACGACACGTACGCCGATGCGGAAGTCAGCGCCGACGGGCACAACTGGTCGATGGCTGCTTTTGGCAATGATTATCTCGAGCGCATGTGGCCGCAAAACTACGGCGGCCGGCGTGAATTATACGATTTCGAAGACGGCGCCGACGCTTCGGTGCCGCATGCCGGCTTTCTCTGGAACAACGCGGTGCGTCACGGCATCACGCTGCGCAACTACGGCGAGTTCACGACCGAAGAAGCTCCGATCGGAAAGGGGCCGGTCACTTCGCAGATGACCGATCTCAAAGACGTGACCGATCCGAAATTTGTTGGTTTCGATCTGAGCGTGCGCGACGAAGCCCGCGAAGCCGAGTGGGCCCGCGAATTCGACGGCTACGTATGGAATGGCGACCTCCCGGCGCTCGAGATCGTGCGCCTGCCAAACGATCACACGTCGGGGACGCGCCCCGGCTTTCGCACGCCGGTTGCATACGTTGCCGAAAACGATCTCTCGCTCGGGCGCTTGATCGAAAAGGTGTCGCATTCGCGCTATTGGGGCGAAACCGCGATCTTCGTCGTCGAAGACGACGCGCAGAACGGTCCCGATCACGTCGACGCGCAGCGCATGAGCGCCTACGTGATCAGCCCCTATGCTGCCGGTGGTGTCGTACATCAGCATTTTTCGACCGCAGGCATCGTGCGCACGATCGAGCTGATCTTGGGCCTGCCGCCGATGTCGGCCTACGACGCGGCCGCGCAGCCGCTCTATGCCGCGTTCAAAGCCCAGCCGGACTTTCATGGGTACGTCGCGCTGCCGCCGAACGTCGATTTGAACGCGATCAACGCGGGCACCGCGTATCGCGCGAGCTACAGCGCGCAAGCCGATTTCGCCCACGAAGACAGCGTACCCGATGCGCAGCTCAACGACATCATTTGGCACGCCGTGCGCGGCGCGGCCGCGACACCGCCACCCTACGGGGCATTCGCAAACGGACCGCTGCCGAGCTTACGTGGGCGAGCTCAAACGCGCGATGACGACGCCGGCATACGCCGCGACGACGCCGGCGACGACGCTTCCGAGCGCGTAGGCAACGGCGCGCACGTATGAACCTTGTACGCCGAGACTATAGGCCTCAAACGAATAGGACGAAAAGGTCGTGTAGCCGCCGAGGATGCCGGTCGCAAGAAACACGCGCATATACGGACTAAAGCCGGCGCGCGAGAGTGCCAGCTGCAGCACGAAGCCGATCAGAAACGACCCGCTCACGTTGATCGCGAAGGTGGCCCAGGGGAAGCCCGGACCAAACCGCTGCAGAAACCAGGTCGAGATGAGATAGCGCAGCACCGAGCCGAAGGCTCCGCCCACGGCGACCGCTGCGATGGCTAGCGACTGGCGCATCCGCGTACGGCTTCTCCGCATTTGCGAAATGAGCCGTCTTCCGGCTTGGAATTTATCACCGGGAGAATCCAGCCCGTTCGATAACTTTCTGCCAACACCGGCAAGTCCGTCCGCTGGAAATTTCGATATCTCCGCGTCCCCAGGAAGGCAAACCGATGGCTACTAGCTCCCTTAGCACACCCAATCGCTGGCTGATTGCGCTCGCCGGTACGATCGTCATGATCTGTCTCGGTACGGCCTATTCGTGGAGCTCCTTTACGCAGCCGCTGATTGCGAGCTTCAACTGGTCCAATCAGGTGACGACCTGGGCGTTCGCGATCGCGATCTTTACTTTGGGCTGGGGCGCGGTGATCGGCGGGCGTTGGCAAGATAAAGTCGGACCACGAACCGTGACGGTAACCGGAGTCCTGTTATGGGGGCTCGGCAACCTGCTTGCCGGACTCGGTACGCGCCATTTCGGTGCACCGTGGCTGTACTTGACCTATGGCGTCATCGGCGGATTTGGGAACGGGATGGCCTACATCACGCCGCTCGCCACGGTGACGAAATGGTTTCCCGACAAGCGCGGCCTGGCAAGCGGCATGGTCGTGATGGGCTTTGGGCTTGGCGCGTTCTTCTATGCTTTCGTGCTCAAGGCGATCGGAAGTTTCCAGCTTGCCTCAAAACACGCGGCAGCCTTTGCCGACGCCAAGGCGGCGGCGGCGAAAGCCGGGACGGTCTTCGAGCCGAGCCAGTACGCGCTTGCGCAATCGGATATTTCGGCTGTGCTGCACGTGTTCGTTTATTCCGGCATCGCCTACGCAATCATCGGCGGCCTGTGCGCCTGGCTTTTGAGTAACCCACCCGCCGGATACAGCGTTGCCGGCGCCGTTGCCGCCGCTGCTTCTCATCAGCGGAGCTTCAGCCCGCAAGAGGTCCTGCGCACCCCGCAATTCTACTTGCTGTGGCTGATGCTGTTCCTCAACGTGACGGCCGGCATCCTCATCGTCAGCAATGCGGTTCCCATCATGCGCGAGCTGACCGGTGCGACCGCCGCGGTCGCCGTACCGGCCTACGGTTTCGTCGCCATCTTCAACGGGCTTGGCCGGCTCTTTTGGGGCGCCATATCGGATCGCATCGGCCGCAACATGGCATATGCGGGTATCTTTCTCTTGCAAGTCCTCGTGTTTCTTGCGCTCGCACACTTGCACAGCCTGACGCTCGTGCTCGCAGCGTTTGCCATCGTGCTGCTCTGCTACGGCGGTGGTTTCGGCACGATGCCCTCGTTCAACGCCGATTACTTCGGTACCAAATTTCTTGGCCAGAACTACGGGATGATCATCACGGCCTGGGGATTCGGCGGCATCGTGGGGCCGATCGTCGCGGCAAAGGTCAAGGACGCAACCGGGTCGTTCTCGGGAGCGCTCGTGCCGGTTGCGGTCATGCTGCTGATCGCCGCCATCCTGCCGTTCGTGACGAAGAAGCCCGAACCGGTACCGGTGCCGGCGACCGCCTAACCGCGGGCGCTACGCTTACGGGACTTCGGCTTCGCCTCGCTTGGCTGCGACAAACGCGAGCACGCCCTCGAGCGTTCGCGTGTTGAGCACCTGCTCGGGCGTAATCCAGGCGCGGCGCGCTTGACCGACCGCGTAATCGATGTTAGCCAAATGCTCGACGGCGTGCGCATCGCTGTCGAGCGAAAACGTCACCCCGAACCCGCGTGCCCGGCGCGCGAGACTGCTCGGTAAATCAAGCCGTGTCGGCTGGCCGTCGATCTCGAGCGCCGTCCCGGTTCGCGCCGCTGCCGCAAACACGGTATCGTAGTCGAACTCGTAGCCGGCGAACGAATCGAGATAACGTCCGGTGGGATGCCCGATGATCGTAACGTATGGATTTTCGCACGCGCGCACCAAACGTGCGGTCATCTCTTCACGCGACATGTTCATTGCGCTGTGCACGCTCGCGACGACCAGATCGAGCTCGCGCAGCACGGCATCATCGTAATCGAGCGAACCGTCGGGCTTGATGTCGACTTCCGCCGAACACAAGGTCCGAATCCCGTGCTTGTCGCCGAGCGCGCGCACCTCGGCTCGCTGCAGACGCAGTTCGCCCGGATCGAGCCCCATCGGGCCGCGGCCCCACGAGTGATCGGAGATCGAGTGATAGGCGTAGCCGCGCCCCTTGGCTGCGGCAATCATCGCCTCGAGCGTATCTTTTCCGTCGCTCCAGGTCGAGTGCATGTGGAAGTCACCGCGCAAGTCGGAAAGCGACACGGGCTCCGGCAGCGTTCCGGTCGCAGCCGCTTCGAGCTCGCCGATACCAAGCCGCATCTCGGGCGGAATATAGGGCAGGCCGAGCGCCTCGTAGACCTCTTCCTCGGTGCGGCACGTCCGGTTCACTCCGGTCGCGACATCGAGAATGCCGTTTTCGCTGACGCGCAGTCCCTTGCGCACTGCCATTTCTCGCAGCTGGATGTTGTGCTCGCGCGAGCCGGTAAAGTGCTGAAGTAAATTGCCGTAGACATCTTCGGGCAGCACGCGCAGATCGATCTGCAAGCCGCCTTCGAGCCAGATCGAGGCCTTGGTCACCCCTTCGGCCAGCACCGCTTGGGCGCGCTCCCATTGGACGAAACGAGCGATCACATCACCGGGCTCGTGCGAGGTGCAGACGAGGTCGATATCCCCGACGCTCGCTTCGGCGCGGCGTAGGCTCCCGGCAAAGGTCAGATTCTGGGTGGCGCCGCCGGCTGCAAGGTAGGCGATCGCAATGCGCGCAAGCGGCAGCGCGCGGCCAAGCGCCGTACGTTGTTGGCGGCCCTTATAAGCCAGGATGCCGCGCTTGATGTTTTCGAGCGTCTTTTGACCGAGGCGCGGCATGCCGGCCAGCGCCCCGGATTCGACGGCGCGTTCGAGATCGGCAAGCGAGCAGATCCCGTAGTCCGCGAAGAGCGCTTGGGCCGTTTTCATCCCGATCCCCGAGACGCCTAGCAGCTCGGCTAGGGTCAGCGGGTATTTCTGCGCCAGCTGGTCGCGGAACGCGATCGTACCGGTTTCGAGCAGTTCGGCGATGCGGCCGGCGATCGTCTTGCCGATGCCCGGCAGCTTCTGCAATTCGCCCGAGGCGATCAACTCCGCCGCCGGCGGAGCGTTTTCGAGGGTCTCAGCCGCTCGTTCGTAGGCCATGAACTTGAAGAACGGCTCGCCTGCGAACTCCATCAGCGTTCGGATCTCTTTGAGCGTGCGGGCGATCTCGATATTCGAAATTGGACTCCTCACAAGAGGACGACCATTCGTCGAATTCGTACGAACGTCCCATGCTCCGCGTCGAGCGCCTCGATCCGCACATTTTCAACCTCCCCGTCGAGAAGATGCGTGCGGGCTACTATTCGGATACGTACTTCAACCGCGCACGGGAGATTCTCGGGCGCGACGATCACCATCCGCGCGTGCGCATGCAGGTCTTCCAACGCAGCCGCTCGATCTTGTGCGGAATCGACGAGGCGCTCGCCATCCTGCGCCTTTGCAGCGGGAGCTACTCCCGGGACGGCTCCTGGAATGACGGTTGGGAATCGCTTGACGTTCGCGCGCTGCACGATGGTGACGAAATCGCCGCCTTCGAGACCGTGCTGACGATCGAGGGCAACTACGAGCTGTTTGCCCATTTGGAAACTCCCTACCTCGGCGTGCTTTCGCGGCGCACGCGTATTGCTACCAACGCCCGCGAGATCGTAAGCGCCGCAAACGGCAAGGAAGTCCTCTTCTTCCCCGCCCGCTACGACCATCATCAAATGCAAACCGGCGACGGCTACGCAGCCTACATTTCGGGCGCGCTCGGCGTTTCTACCGATGCCAACGCCGAATGGTGGGGTTCGCGCGGAATGGGCACCGTGCCGCACGCGCTGATTGCCGCCTACGGCGGCGACACGGTGCTCGCGACCCAAAAATTTGCGCAGCACATCGACGAAGACGTGCACGTTATTTCTCTGGTCGACTTCGACAACGATTGCGTCGGCACGAGTCTCGCCGTCGCGCGCGCGCTCGGCAAACGATTGTGGGGCGTGCGTCTCGACACGTCGGGGACGCTGGTCGACAAGAGCGTGATCCCGCAGATGGGAACGTTCGTACCGACCGGCGTCAACGCGCAACTGGTCCGCAACGTACGCGCCGCCCTCGACGCAAACGGCTTTAGTCTGGTAAAGATCGTGGTGAGTGGCGGTTTCGACGCGCGCAAGATTCAGCAGTTCGAAATCGACGACGTGCCGGTCGACGCCTACGCGGTCGGCAGCGCGTTCTTTGAAGGTACGGGCCGTTTCGATTTTACCGCAGACATCGTGGCGATCGAGCGTGACGGCAGCTGGGTTGAATGCCACAAAGTCGGCCGTCCGGAACGCCCAAACGCACGTCTGGCACGCGTCATGTGAGCGTTCCGGTGTTGCGCGCGGTCGACGCCGGCTTCGGCCGAGAGGGGCGAACGCTGGTCGCGCCATTCTCGCTTTTGCTCGAAGCGGCGCAGACCGGCGACCTCGCGCAACCGGACGCACGCGCGGCCTCGACTGCCGCGCGGATGTGCGCCGCGATCATCAAGCCGAGCGAGGGCACGATCTACGTCGGTGATTTTGAAACGCGCCTGCAGCCGCCCCAAGCGAAGCGCCTGGTCGGCTACGTCGACGCAGCGGGATTCGCCGGCGATGCTCACGCGCTGCGCTGCGAAGTCGCCTTTCGGGCTGAGGTGTGGGGCATCGAGCCCAGCGCCGCTCAAGCGCGCGCGAAGGAGGTACTCTCGGCGCTCGCTGCGGCCGGAGAGGCCGATGACCCATACGTTCGCGCGGTCGCGCTCGCGCTCGTACCGCCCGTCTCGCTCGTCGTACTCGACCAGCCCGAAGCCGGGCTTGCCCGGCGAGTACAAGAACTCGTACCGGGTGCGGGTATTCTCGTAACGCGCACGATGTGAGCGAAGCGCGCGCCACCCTTGCAATCGTGCGCCGGCACATCGATCGCCGCTTCGCACTTGATTGGGCCGTTGCGTTCGTGCTGGTCGGCGCGATCGCGTATCCCTTCGGCCGGGTCTTCGGGCCGGCCGGCGCGATCTGCATCGTCGGCGCGCTCTGCGCGGCCTTTGCCGCGGAGCGCTCGCACGCGCAATCGCTGCGCCGTCTGACCTTCTTTGCCGTGCCGCTCTACGGTCGCCAGCTCGCGCGCGCGCACGCCGTCGCACCGGCCCTGGCTGCGCTCGCCATCCCGTTCGGCTACGCAGCCGGCACCGCTTTGCGCGGCTTGCCGCTGTCGACGACGACGTTCTTGGATTGCGTTCTGGCGGCGCTCGTCGCGACGCTGGTCGCGCTCTCTTCCACGTTCCGGGACGGCATACGTGCCGCGCTCTACGTCTTGCTCGGTTTTGCAGGCGCGGTCAGTCTGACGCTGCCGTACACTTTGGGCCTCGCGCACGCGACAGCGCTTGTGCTGTTCCTTGCGTTTGTTGAAGGCTTCTTCGCTTTGCGCGCCTTCGGCGAGACGCTCGCGCGCTACGACCCGCTGCCCGACTGAACTAGTGGTTGAGCGTGATCGAGCCGTTGAGGGTTTCGGCCTTGATGTGAAGCGCGCCGTCGCCGATCGTTCCGTTGGCCCAGGTGCCGGGGCCGTAACGAGCGTGATCGACGCTGAAGCCGTCGGCGTGAATGTCTCCGTTGAGCGTCTTGGCTGACAGCTCGACGCCGCTACCGGCGGGTAACGAGATCTCGACCGAGCCGTTCACGGTTCGCGCGCTCAGTCTGCCGCGAGCACGATCGGCGAGCTGCACGACGACCGAACCGTTTACGGTACTTGCCTTGCGTGCATCGCCCAGGACGCGCACGCGTCCGTTCACCGTCCCCGCTTCGGTCGGTCCCGCGTTCTCGACATCGACCGAGCCGTTCACCGTATTTGCATCGACGTTCAGACCGCGCGGTACCGCGATCTCGAAGTCGACCTGCGTATCGCTATTGCTGTTCGAATCGTCGGAACCGTGCTCGTCGCAGCCGCGACTCGGGTTCGGCTGGTAGCGAACGCAAACGACGAGCCCCGTCGGGGTCTTGTCCACGCGAATCGCCACATCGTTTGGATCGCGGCGATCCGAGTGCTTCTCTGCATGGATCGTAAGCCGGTCACCCGTGCGGACCTGCACGTTTCCGTTGATGTTCGCGATCCTCAGCGTTTGACCCGATTGAAGCGACCCGTCGTAGCTGAAAGGCACCGACGCGAAGGCCAGAACTAAAAACATAGTTGTAGGTTACCGTGTCGCCGATTCCGCGTCAAGAGGGACATGGCAAGGCGCTTGCGCCGGGCTCTTTAGGCCGGTTGAGAAACGGCCGAGGAGAGCTTTTCGAGCATCGCGCGGTTGAAGAGGATCATGTCGCCGACCCCGCGCGTCGTAATCCAGTGTCCGTCTTGAACCGTCGGCTGGTCGCGATAGAGCCCACCCGCATTGCGGATGTCGTCGGAGATCGAAGGCGAGCCCGTCATCGTGCGGCCGCGCGCAACTTGCGCCGAGATGAAAACGTGGGCGCCGTGTCCGATCGCGAACATCGGTTTCTTCGCGGTGTCGAACTCGCGCACGAAACGCTGCACTTCACGATTCGAGCGAAGACGGTCGGGCGAGAGCCCGCCCGGGACGAGCAGTCCGTCAAAGTCCTCGGCGGTGACGTCGGCGACGACCTCTTCGGCCTTGGCCGGCTGGCCGTCGTCGAGCCCTCGCTTGCTGCGTACACGTGTCTTTGCCTTGTCGTCGATCCCCACGATCGTGACGACCGCGCCCGCCTCTTCGAGCACGCGGCGGGGCTCGTTCAGCTCCGCCTCTTCAAATCCATCGCCGATCAATGCGGCGATGCGTTTTCCTTCAATTCCTGATTGCATCGTGCCGCTGGGGTTCCCGAACGCCCGAGGGCATTCCCGTCCTCGGGCGTTCGGGAGGATATCCTACCGGCGCGTGCCCCGCGCGAAGTCCTTGATCGGGTGGGTCAGAACTTGCCGCAGCACACTGGTCGTTGTCGCTTCGGAGCAGGTCGTGCTCGGCAGTGCCGGACTGGCTGCGATAGACTGGGCGTAGAACTGCGCCGCTAAGAGCGCGTAGCCCGCATCGTTGGGATGGAATCCGTCCGTGTAGAAATTAGCCGGGTTGTAGGACGACGAATTGCATAGCAAGTCGACGACCGGAATCGCCGGACTTGCGGTTGCCAGTGGATCGATCACGTTCAGATCGAACGCGGTCGAGAATGCCGCCAGCGCTTGGCCTGCCGCGGGATCCTGCCCGGCAACGGCCAGGCCGACGGGAATCTGAGAAAAATTCGGCAGGTTGGCGATGACGATCCCCGCGCTCGGTGCTACCGCGCGGATATCGCCGATCAGCGTCGTCAGGTCGTTGCCAAAATTCGTTACCCAGGTAGCGATGAAGGCTGCCTGCGATTGCGCGGTTGTGCCGCCGGCGCCGCAGCCCAGAGCGTTGACCAGGCCGTTTGTGTCATTGCCGCCGGCGAAAATCGTCACGAAGGTCGTGTTGGCCGGAATTTGCGGAACTTCGTCCGTGATGAAATCCGTCGGATACGCATCGCTTGCGCCGCGTGGCGTGCATTGATCCGGACTGCCGATCGGGCCGAACATATTCGACTCGGCGAGAATGTCCGGACCGAGCACCGCTCCTGAAAACCCGAGGTCATCGAGCGTAACCGAGGTCCCGTTCTTGATGAACGTCTTGGCAAGGTCGGGCACGTAGCCGGTTCCGGTCAGGTTGAGGCAGCCCGGATCCGCGGGCCCGGCTGCCGGGGTTGCGGTCGTGCACGGTATCGAGGCGCCGAAGCCGACCGCATCGCTCGCACCGATCGCCGTGTACTCGAGTGCCACGGGCGCCGGAGTTGGGTGCCTGGGAAGCGTAACGCCCTGATTGGAGCACGCGCCCAAAGCGGCCGAAAGGAGGGCCGTCAACGCAAAAGCGCCGCCGCGTGAAAAGATAACTCTCAAAGTATTCCTCCAGTGTGCTGCACGGCCGCCCGTAGAAGATACGCAAGTTGAAGTTCGAGAATACCGAGCGCATCCAAAACTTCGTCGGCCATTAAAGCTTTCAAGGTGGGGTTCCGCACGAGCATGTCGCGTTCTGGCACTCGATGACGAGGATTGATCTCTCGCATATAGATGCGAGCATCTTTGCGAACTTGCCCTGACGGCAAGAAGTATAACGGATCGAGCCCGAGCGCGTACACTTCGAGTGAAAGTAGTGCGACGCGCTGTAAGAACTCGATAGCATGCAAGCGCAGCGCGCCGGCAAAGCGCGCAAGTTGCGGCACCGTAACGCGCTGTGTTCCCGCGAAGATCGCCTCGACACCGGCAACCTCTTGGCCGGTCGCCGCGGCGAATGCGGTCGAGTCGAGCTCGCGCTCGAGAGCGAGGCTGCGCAGTGCGGCTCCAAAGGCCGCTCCACCGGCCGTGCCCGTTCTTCCGTCCCAGGACGGCGTTTCCGCGTGTATCATTCCGACTCGATTCGTCCGGCGCGATAGGAATTGTGAGGTACCAAAGCGGACCAGCTTCGCCCATGGTGGAGAAGACGCCCGCGCTGCGCGCGACCGAGGCACGCAAGTCGCGGCACCTCGACATCTGTCTCGAAGACGATGTCGCCTCGCAGCTCGATGCCGGCTTTGCACACATTCGGTTGCATCACGAGGCCTTGCCGGAATGCGCGCTCGAGGATGTCGACACCAGCGTCACGCTGCTCGGGCATCGCCTCGCCGCGCCGGTCCTGATTTCTTCGATGACGGGCGGCACCGAACGCGCTCGAGCGATCAATCAGAACTTGGCCAGGGCCGCCGAACGGGCCGGCGTTGCGCTTGCGCTCGGAAGCCAGCGCGCCGCACTCGAGGACAAAGGACTGCTCGCGACCTATCGCGTGCGCGACGTCGCTCCGAACCTCGTCTTGTTCGCGAATATCGGCGCCGTTCAATTCAACTACGGCGTCACGATCGACGACGCGCGCCGCATCGTCGAGAGCATTGCGGCTAACGGCTTGTACCTGCACCTCAACCCGCTCCAGGAAGCGCTGCAGGCAAACGGCGACACGGACTTCCGCAACCTTTTGCCACGCATTGCCGAGCTCTGCCGCCGGCTCGACGTTCCGGTTCTCGTCAAGAGCGTGGGCTCGGGCATTTCGGTGCGGACGGCGGAGCGGCTGCTCGACGCGGGCGTCGCTGCCATCGACGTCGCGGGCGCCGGGGGAACGTCGTGGGCACGGGTCGAGGGCCGCCGCGCAGACGAGGCGCAGCGCGAAGAACTCGCCGAGACGTTCGCGGCCTGGGGATACCCGACGGCCGAGGCCACCGTTGCGTTGCGCGCTGCATTCCCCAGCGCGACGATCGTTGCCAGCGGTGGCGTGCGCAGCGGTGTCGACGTCGCCAAGGCCATTGCGCTCGGCGCCGATGCGGCCGGCATCGGTCTGCCCTTCCTGGAACCCGCCACGCGCTCGGCGCAAGCGGTCTCCGAGCGGCTCGATACGATCCTCTTGGGACTGCGCATCGCCCTCTTCGCCAGCGGCTGTCGGCGCGCGAGCGACTTGCCGGGCGCGCTCTACGCGCGGGGTTCGGAACAAACGCTGATCGTCGAACCCTCAACCTGAACGTCGAACGCGTCGACCGACGTAAAGCCGCCGAGCGTCATCTTTCCGTCGCGCACGTTGTAGCACCAGGCGTGCCAGGGACAGGTGACCGTTTCACCGTCGATCCAACCGTCCGCAAGCGGGCCGCCTTGGTGAGGACAGCGATTTTCGATGGCGTAGAAGTGGCCCGCGACGTTGAAGACGGCGACCTCGCGCTCGCCGACCACAAATGCCCGCGCCTGACCTGCGGGGATGTCGGTAACCGAAGCAACGGGTATGAAGCGGGGCATGGCAGCCCTAGCCGTTCGCCGCAACGAAGGTCATTCTCATGCTCTCCGACTACCGCAACTGGCTTGAAGCCGAGCTCAAACTCTTGGGAAATGCAAGCCATCACGCCTACTCGTTCGGTCAGGCGAATATGGCGAAACGCGCGATCGAACGGCTGGACGAGGAGACCCGGAACCGGGTGCTCCTCGCCTTGCAGCGCGCCGAAGCGGCCGCCGTCCTGAGCGCGCTCGAAATGCTGCTGGAGAAAAACGGCGCGCTCGACCCTGCCCTCGACCGGCTGCGAACGGCGCTCAAAGGCGACCTGTCCTCGCTTGCTTCGGCCTCGGGCGGCAGCTCAGCGGAGGCGCCGGCCTGAGCGACGGAGCCAAATGTCCTTTACCTGTGAACGGTGGTCTGCTATTATTCGCCGGTCGCCGGCCTGGTGGCGCCCCGCGGTGCGAGGCGTTTTCTGGAGCCGTAGCGAGACGATCCTGAGCAAGGAGCCCCACGAACCGTCATGCCGTTAACCAAAGAACAGAAGCAAGAACTTTCCGAAAAATACGGACGAGGCCCGGCGGATACCGGATCAGCCGACGTCCAGGTTGCGGTCCTCACCGCGTCGATCAACCAGCTTACCGAGCATTTGCGGGTCCACAAGAAGGACCACCACAGCCGCCGCGGCCTGCTGATGCAGGTCGGTCAGCGCCGGCGCCTGCTCGGCTACCTCCAGAAGAAAGATCTGGAGCGCTACCGCAAGCTGATCGCCGATCTCGGACTCCGCCGCTAAGCTGCGAGATCGCCTCACCGGCAACAGTTTGACCGCGCCCGTCGCCCTGAGCGACGACGAGCTCGCGAAGCTGCGCGCATCGTGCACGCGATTCCTGACGCATCACCGCCCGCGCCCGGTTCGCGAAACGCTCGAGTCGCTGGCTCGTGCAACGTCGCCCGAACTCGAATTCGATCGCTATGGAGCGGCTGCGTGGCTGGCGGATTTTGAAAGCCGGGTCGCGCGCGAGCTCGGCAAGGAAGCGGCCGTGTTCATGCCGACCGGAACGATGGCGCAGCAGATCGCTTTGCGCATTTGGTGCGATCGCGCCCGCAACCGCACGATCGCCTTTCATCCCACCTGCCATCTGGAAATCCACGAATCGCGCGGCTATGCGATGCTGCACGACTTGCACGCACTGCTGGTCGGTTCAGCTTCGCAGCTGATCACGCTCGCCGACGTCCAGGCAATTGCGGATCCCCTCGCTGCGTTTTTGTTCGAACTTCCCCAGCGTGAGATCGGCGCACAACTGCCGCCCTGGGATGAACTCGTTGCGCTATGCGTGGCCGCGCGTGCAACCGGTGCAAAGCTGCACCTCGACGGCGCGCGCCTCTGGGAAGCGACGCCGTTCTACGGCCGGCCGCGCGCGGAGATTTGCGCGCTTTTCGACAGCGTCTACGTTTCGTTCTACAAAGGACTCGGGGCGCTGGCGGGCGCGATCCTCGCGGGCGACGCTAGCTTCGTCGCCGAAGCGCGGCTCTGGCAGCATCGTCACGGTGGGCGGCCCGTTACGATCGCACCGTTCGCGCTTTCGGCCGCGCACGGCTTCGAAACCAATCTTCCGAAGATGGAGAGCTACCGCGACCGCGCGCTTGAAATTGGCGCCGCCTTCTCCAAACTCGACGGCGTCGAGGTCGTGCCGAGCCCACCGCAGACCAACACGTTTCACGTGTACCTGCACGGTGAACGAGCCGAGCTTGAAGCACGCGCTCATTCGCTTGCACGGGAACGCGGCACGTTCGTCTTCGGAAGGCTTGCGGCCACGGCGCTACCTAGTTTGCACCGCTGGGAGTTCGTCGTCGGCGATGCGACGCTCGAACTCGAGCTCGATGAAATCGTTAGCGCGGCGACTTTCGTCGCTGCAAGGGCCTAGCGTCGGAGCCGAAGAACCTCCGAGAGTTTACGAAAAAAGTAATGAATTAAGAATCAGGAGTACCTGTGCCAGAATCCGTCTCACTCGAGATCGGCGGCCGCACGCTGGTCATCGAGACCGGTGAATTGGCGAAGCAAGCCAACGGCAGCGCCCTCGTCCGCTACGGCGACATCGACGTTGTCCTCGCCGCCGTTACTGCCTCCGAGAAACCTCGCGAAGGCATCGACTTCTTCCCTCTCACCTGCGACTTCGAAGAAAAGATGTACGCCGCCGGCAAAATTCCGGGAGGCTACATCAAGCGCGAAGGACGCCCGTCCGAACACGGCGTGCTGTCGGCGCGCCAAATCGACCGGCCGATCCGGCCGCTCTTTCCCGATGGTTTCCGCAACGACGTGCAGATCATCACGACCGTCCTGTCGATCGACCCCGAACTCGACGCAGACGTACTGGCGGTATGCGCCGCGGGCGCGGCGCTTGCCGTGTCCGACATTCCCTTTGAAAAGACCGTCGCCGCCGTGCGCGTTGGGCGCGACGAAGCGAAGAAAGACTACATCTGCAATCCCACGCTGCCGCAGTATGAAACCGGCGGCATGGACATCGTTGTCGCGGGCACCGCTGATGCCGTGATGATGGTTGAAGGCGGCGGACACGAAATCTCCGAGGAAGACTTTCTTGGAGCGGTCGCCTTCGCGCACGAAGAAATCAAGAAGATCGTCAAGGCGATCGATCAACTCGCAAAAAAGGCCGGCAAAGAGAAGCGCGTCTTTCCGGCGCTCAAGAGCGATCCGGAGCTAAAAGCCTGGGTCGAGAAAACCTTCAAGAAGGACGTCGCCAAAGCAATGCGCGTCATCGAGAAGGGCGAGCGCAACGAAGGTTTCGCCCAACTCTCCCGCGCCGAAGCGATCTCGCGCCTGAAGAAAACCGACGACGCGATCCGCGCGAAGCTCGAAGATCCAAGTAACAAAGAGTTCGAGAAGATCATCAAGGCGATGGAAGAGGAAGAGCTTCGCGTCATGGTGGTCGACGAAAAGATCCGCCCCGACGGCCGCAAGCCCGGCGACATCCGCGAGATCTGGTCGAAGGTCCACTACGTGCCGCGCGTGCACGGCAGCGGCGTCTTTACCCGCGGACAAACTCAGGTCTTCAGCGCCGCAACGCTCGGGTCGATCAGCGACGAACAGCGACTCGACGGCATCATGGCGATCCCGAACAAGCGCTACATGCACTATTACAACTTCCCGCCGTACTCGACCGGGGAAACGCGGCCGATGCGGGCGCCCGGCCGGCGCGAAATCGGTCACGGTCACTTGGCGGAACGTGCACTCGTGCCGCTCTTGCCCGCGATCGATGACTTTCCGTATACGCTTCGCGTCATCAGCGAAGTGCTCGAGTCGAACGGGTCGTCCTCGATGGCATCGGTGTGCGGCTCGACGCTGGCCCTGATGGACGCGGGCGTACCGATCAAGAAGCACGTGGCCGGCGTCGCGATGGGCCTGGTCTTACACGGTAAGAAGCACGCGATCCTAACCGACATCCAGGGACTCGAAGATGCGCTGGGCGAGATGGACTTCAAAGTCGCCGGAACCGTCGACGGTATCACTGCGATTCAGATGGACATCAAGGTCGCCGGCATCACGATCGACATCATGCGCGAAGCGATGGTCGAGGCCAAGAAGTCGCGCCTCTTCATCATCGAAAAGCTGAAAGAGACGATCCCGGAAGCGCGTAAGGAACTCTCGCAGTACGCGCCGCGGATGATCGTGCTCCAGATCAACCCCGACAAGATCAAAGACGTGATCGGGCCCGGCGGCAAGATCATCAACAAGATCATCGCCGATACCGGCGTAAAGATCGACATCGAAAACGACGGGCGCGTCTTCATCGCTTCGCCCGACGGCGAAGGTGCCGAGAAGGCCAAGAAGATGGTCGAAGCGCTCACCAAGGACGTCGTCGTCGGAGAAACCTACATGGGCACGGTCACGCGGCTTATGAACTTCGGCGCGTTCGTCGCGGTGCTGCCGGGCAAGGAAGGCTTGGTGCACATCAGCCAACTCGCACCCGGCCGGGTCGAGAAGGTCGAAGACGTCGTGAAGATCGGTGACGAGATCATGGTGAAGGTCGTCGAGATCGATTCGCAAGGCCGCATCAACCTCAGCCGCAAGGCCGTTCTCGGCGGAGGAACCGACGAAGAGTACGTTCCCCGGCCACCCCGCGGCAACGGCGAGTTCCGCCCAGGCGGCGGCGAACGGACCGGAGGCGGAGGACGCCGCCGGCGCGAGTAGCGCGCCTCTCGCTACGGCAAGCCCGGGCTGCGCGCGCAGTCCGGGCTTTCATTTTAGGGACCCGGGCCGATACAAGAAATGTCACTCATTCCGTCTAAGGGCCGAGTTAGGCCCTAGCAGCGGAGTCCGCTTTTGGTAACAAGTCCGAGCCGCGACGCTTCATTGCCGAGCGGCACCGTCACGTTCCTTTTCACCGACATCGAAGGCAGCACGTCGCGTTGGGAGCATCACGGCGAGGCGATGGCGGCTGCCTTGCGGCGGCACGATGCGCTGGTGCGGGCCACCATGGAACACGAGGATGGGCGCGTGTTCAAGACGATCGGCGACGCTTTTTGCGTGGCCTTTTCGAGCGCCGCCGCCGCCGTCGCAGCGGCCCTCGACGTACAGCGCGCCGTCGCTGCTGAAAGCTGGGACGACGTCGGCGGTTTGACCCTTCGCATCGCCGTTCATACCGGCACCGCCGACGAACGCGATGCCGATTACTTCGGACCGACCGTCAACCGGGTGGCGCGTATACTGAGCGTCGCCCATGGCGGCCAGTGCCTGGTTTCGGGCACGGCGGCTCAACTCGCCCGCGGGCAGCTGCCTACGGAGATCAGCCTGCGGGACCTGGGCATGCATCGCTTGCGCGACCTGGCCGAACCTGAGCAGCTTTACCAACTCGTAGCACCGGATCTGCGCGACATTTTCCCGCCGCTGCTCTCGCTCGACCAGCTTCCGAACAATCTGCCGTTGCAGGTGACGAGCTTCATCGAACGCGGCGACGAGGTTGCGCAGATCTCCGCTTTGCTCGAACGCTCGCGAATCGTTACGATCGTCGGGACAGGCGGTGTCGGAAAAACGCGGACCGCTTTGCACATCGCCGCAAACATGCTGGACGGTTCGGGCGACGGCGTGTGGTTCGTTGAATTGGCGGGCCTCAGCGATCCGAGCGTCGTCCCGAGCGCGGTTGCCACGGCACTCGGTCTAGCGCCGGCGGCCGGGCGCACCCCGCTCGAAACGCTGCTCGCGCACTTGAAGAAACGCCACCTTTTGCTCGTGCTCGACAACTGCGAACATGTGATCGCCGAAGCCGCCCGCGTCGCCGAAGCAATCGCGCGCAGTGCCCCGCGCTGTGTGATTTTGGCAACCAGCCGCGAAAGCCTCAACGTAGCGGGTGAAGCGGTCTACCGCATGCCCTCGATGGGGGTCCCTCCGGCCGGCACGAAGCCGAGCGCGGCGGAGGCGCTTTCGTACGGCGCGGTCGCGCTGTTCGTCGAACGTGCAACCTTTGCCGACGGACGGTTTCGCTTTACTGACGATAACGCACCGATCGTCGCCGACATCTGCCGCCGGCTCGACGGCATTGCGCTAGCGATCGAACTTGCGGCTACGCGCGTCAAGGTGATTGCCGTGCAGCAGCTCTCGCAGCGGCTCGACGAACGCTTCCGTGTTCTGACCGGCGGCAATCGCACGGCCCTGCCGCGTCAGCAAACGATGCGTGCGCTGATCGATTGGAGCTACGACCTTCTGACCGAAGCGGAGAAGGCGATCTTCCGGCGCGTTTCGATCTTTGCGGGTGGATGGACGCTCGAAGCGGCCGGCGACGTCTGCTCCGATGATACAATCGAAACGTGGCAGGTGCTCGACCTACTCGGTGCTCTCGTCGACAAGTCACTGGTCGCAACCGAAGCTTTACCCTCGTCGATTCGTTGCCGGCTGCTCGAATCGACGCGCGAATACGCAAGCGAACGGCTTTCCGCAAGCGGCGAACTCGATAGCGTCGCGCGGCGTCACGCGAGCCAGGCACTCGCGCTTGCCGAAGCCGCCGAAGCAGCCCGAGACCAGACGCCGCTAGGCGAGTGGCTCGAGCCCTTGAAGCACGAACTTGACAATTTCCGGGCCGCACTCGGCTGGTCGCTCGAACGGCGCAACGACGTCGTGCTGGGCGCGCGCCTGACGGCAGCGCTGTACCGCTTTTTCGACGGTTTGTCGCTCTACCCCGAGGGCCTCGGCTGGTGCACCCGCGCGCTCGCGAGTGGTACCGAGTTGCCCGTCGCGGTCGAGGCTGACGTTCAACTCGCCTACGCCTTTCTTTCAGCCAACAGCCTGCGTACGGCCGACGCCATTCCGGCACTCGAACGCGCGATCTCACTGTACGAGCAAAGCGGAAACGAGCGCTCGATCTGGCGCGCTTCGCTGCGGCTGACGTTCAATCTCGCGCAGGCTTCCCGTTACGATGAAGCCCAGCAATACGCGGCGAAGGCGCTCGGCATCGCGCACAAAGCCGGCGATCCGCTCATGCTCGCAAATGCCCTGATGCATAGGGCGTGCGCGCTCGAGCCCACCCAGATCGAACGCAAGCGCGAACTGCTCGGCGAAAGCGTCGGCTCGTTCCGGACGCTCGGGCGCGAGAGCGAAGCCGCGCGCGGCTTGCAATGGTGGGGAGAATTCGAGGCAGCTGCCGGCGCCTACGCGCAGGCGATCGCGCACGGCCGTGAGGCGCTCGACATTTACGAGCGCATCGGTCATCCCCTGAATGCCCTCGTCTGTCTGAACAACATCGCCGGCTACGCGCTGGCGAACGACGACCCGGCCGAGGCGGCCCCGGCGGCGCGGCGGGCGTTCGAACTCGCCGGCGACGTCAACGTACCAGTCTTGACCGCCTATACACTCCAGTACCTCGCTGCGATTGCGGAAACCGGCGGCGACGGCGCGGGCGCCGCGCGACTGCTCGGTTATACCGACAATTTTCACGCCGTCAGCGGAACCTCGCGCGGCACGACCGAGCAAGTCCCCTACGAGCGCCTGCGGTCGCGTCTGCAAGAGCGCTTCGGCGAGGCGGAGTTGCCGGGGTTGCTCGCCGAAGGTAGTTCGTGGGACGAGGAGCGCGCGTTCGCCGAAGCCCGCCTGGTGTAGGCCTCGTGTAGACCAACCGCGCGCCGCTGGAGGAGATCGTTATGGTTTCAACGGCCTCGGGGCAGTCATCTCTGACGTTGCATTGGTGGATGCCGCTCGTTCGCGGTCTGATCGCGATCGTTTTCGGCATCGTCCTGTTCGCTTTTCCGATCTCCGCCGTAGCGGCGCTCGTCATCCTTTTCGGCGCCTACGCGTTCGTCGACGGCGTGCTCGTGATCGTACAAGCGTTTCGCTTTGCTCATCCCGACACCGGCCGCTGGTGGTGGCTCTTGGCCCAGGGCATCGCGGGCATTCTGATCGGCGTGATCACGTTTTTCTATCCGGGCATTACCGCTGGAACACTCGCCATCCTGATTGCATTCTGGGCCATCATCACGGGAGGGTTTGAAATCGGCGCCGCGATTCGGCTGCGACGCGACGTTCCCGGTGAAATCTTCTTGATCGTCTCGGGTGTACTCTCGATCGTGCTCGGCGCGCTCTTGTTTCTATTTCCGCTCGCGGCTCTGCTCACCGTGGTTTGGCTGCTTGCTGCCTATAGCATCATCGCCGGCGTAGCGTTGATTGCCCTCGCCCTGCGTCTGCGCGGCATGAACAGCGGTAAGGTCGCCGGTGCGTAAGGCCGGCAAGAGCTTCGCTTGCCGCTGCACGGCGTAGATCTGCGCTCTCAAGGGTCCTGCGAGACGTACTCGAAGGGCTTCAGCTAACCGTGTCTACGCTAGTGTCGGTAAGAGCTTCGTTTCTCGCGGCAGTCGCGCTCGTTGCGGCGGCCATCGCAGATCCGTGCGTTGAGACGATCGCCAATACAGGCGTTTTCGGCAGGCGCTACGTCGACCACGACCAAGCCGGCGTCGTGCCGGCCCTGATCGCTGCGCTCACCTTCGTTGTCGGGCTGCTGGTGCTGCGAGCGATCGACACGTGGCGTTTGCATCGCTGCTCGCAAGCGGTGCGCGGCGATCGCAACACGTGGTTCGCGACGATCGAAGCACCGTTTTCCGACCTGCTGCTCATCGCGCCGCTGCAGCTGGCCGCCGTCTACGGAATGGAATTTCTCGAGGCCGCGATGGTCCATCGGGCCGCGCCGGCCGGGCTCTCGTGGCTCGGCGCACCGCCCCTTTTTAGCCTCACCGTGCACGTACTCGCGGGCGCCGCCTGCCTTTGGGCGATGCGCCGCGTCATTCGCTGGCTCGCGGCCGGCGTGGTCGCAGTCTTGCGCGTTGCCGCCGTACGTCTCATGCCGGTCACGTCGGCGGAGCTCGCGGCCGCGTTCCGGCGCGCAGTCCCATCATTTTTCCGCGCTCAAGCGCCGCACGCCCGGCAAATCGGCGGCCGCGCGCCGCCGTCGTTCCTCCCACAACCCGCTTCCTAACACTCGGTCTCGGGCCGAAGCGCCGCTGGCGCTTCGAGGAGGAACATTCATGCGGTCTTTGCGCAATGCAAGGGTCTTCATCGCAATTCTTAGCCTAACGCTCGTATGCTCGTTCCTGTGCGCGCTCGCGCGAGCTCCGCGCGCTGCGTCCGCGGCCGAAGCCACGACCGGATTGCTCGTCGGTACGGTCGTCGATGCGCGAGGCGCACCGGTTGCGGGCGCGCGCGTTACCGCGGCGTCCCCATCGGCCAGCAGGAACGTCGAAACCGACGGAAGCGGACGGTTTACGCTGCTCGGCTTGGCTCCGGATACCTACACGGTTTCGGTCGAGGCCAAAGGCTACGAGTCCGTTGCAGAGCCGGGCACGATCATTCTTCCGGGGCAAAGCAAACAGCTCTCCTTTCGTCTCCAGAATGCGTTGCGTACGATCGGCGCCGTCAGCGCGCACAGCGAAGCGTTTGCGCGCGGCTCGACGAGTGACACCTTCACCATCTCCGGCCCGGCGGCAGCGGCTCAGTTTCCGACCACCTCGTCGGCCGGCCTTGCGAGCTACACGCAGGGCTCCGTTCAAGGCGCCATCGCAGACGTGCCGGGCGTCGATCTCGATCCGTTCGCCAACGCGATTCTGCGCGGCGGAAAAGTGGCAGACGCAATCTTCGACTATGCTTCCGTTCCGATTCCACAGGGACTGATCGCCGAGCCCGGCGGCAACGTTGCCGGCGCCCAACTTCCGACGACCGGCATCGCATCGACGACCGTGACCCTCGCCGGCTATGCGAACGAAGGCGACAACGCCCTCGGCGGAGTTATCAACCAAATTCCGGCGATCGGCACGAATCCGGGACGGACGAGCCTCGAGATCGCCGATACGGCCGGTACGTTAAATCAGTTCGCCAACCTGCAGATACTAGGTGCAAGCCCCGATCTGCGCTGGCGCTACGCCCTCGCGAGCAGCGTCGGCAGCGACTACTTCAACTACGGCGACGGGCACACGTTCTATCCCTCGGAAGCAGCGACGTATGGCCTCGCCCTGCAATCGCGCGGTCAAAGTTCGCTCGAAAGCAACGTGCACTACCGTGCAAGCAGCAGAGACGACATCTCGATCCTCGGGCTCGTGGGTCAAGCCGCATACAATCAATACGACTCGCCCTATGCGGGCCAGACGATCGGTGCATTCAACGGAACCGATGCCGCGGGAAATCCGGTCGTGTACCCGGGCTCGACCAACCCGAACGCTCCGGTAACCTTCGCTTCCGGCATTCGCGGTTCGTTTGACGTTTACAAGCTGGAATGGCTGCACACGGCCCCCAACCTGCTTTCGCGCGTGCAGCTATACCAGTCGGAATACGGCTCCTCGAACGGCGGGCCGTTTTGGGATGAGAACGGCTTCCCCGACGGAGTGATCTCGCTTTTTGCCAATGAAAATCAGCGTCAAAACGGCCTCAACTACGACGGCGACGGCGTCTATGGAAATCACCGCGTCCGGTTCGGAGCGGAATACCGTATCAACACCTCTGCGCTCGATCAGATCGTGCCGACCGCCGATGAATTCATCACCTCAAAACCGACGGCGGATTCGTATCTCGCCTATCTCGGCGACACGTGGAATGCCTTCCAGCGGCTCAGCTTGAGCGGAACCGCGCGTCTCACCCAAGCTCATCTCAAGCCGAGCGACGGGACCGCCTACGACGTCGGCGCACTCGATCCGCACTTCGCGACGGCCTATCGCCTCGGAAGCGACTACGCGCTGCGCGCGACGTTCGACCACACGACGATTGCGCCCGCGCCGCTCGAAGCGGATCGTACCGATTCAACCAACCTCGACGCGAACGGAAACCCGGCGCCCTTCGTGCCGCTTGCCGCTTCGAGCGGGAACGATTTCACCTATTCGTTCGAAGGTACCGGCCGCACGCGCTTCCGGTTGACGTATTACCAGACTTTCGAGAAGAACCTGATCGACGTCTTGCCGTTCAATTTTCGTTCGGCGCTCGCTTCTGGGTTGAATCCGAACGGCGTCGGCGTGCCCACCAACGTCGGCGATCTGCGCGCGAACGGCTTCGAGCTCTATCTCAACAACGGCGGCTTCACGTTCAACGCCAATCTCGTGCGCGCGTACTCGTCGAGCGCATCGCAGTTCGCGTTCAACGACCTGAACGCACCGGCGGTGGCGGCCGGGCATCTCTTTCCCGTCAGTTACGAGCCCGATTTCACCGCCGAACTCTCCTACGAGTTCAACGTGGCGCACCGGCGCCTGCGCGTAACGCCGTCGCTTTCCTACGATACCGGCTATCCGTACGGCAACGGCAAGGAGATCTTCATCTTCAGTCCGGTGACGAACAAGCCGATCCAAGTGCCGAACGACAATTTCTACAATCCCGGATTCAACTATTACTTTCTGCGCGATCCCTCGATGCCGTTCAATGCGCTGACCAACCCGTACATCGGCAACCTCGGCACGAACGAAGGCAACGACCCGAACACGCTGCGAACGCCGCCGCAGATACTCGTGAACCTCCATCTGGAAGGGGACCTCGGCCCGCACCTCACGGCCGTGCTGGATGTCGCGAACCTGCTCGGGAACTTTTCACCGACGGCCGATCAGGGGAATCCTTATCTGATCGGTCCCCCTGGGTACGCCGGGGGAAATCCGCTCTACGCCGCCGCGTATCAGGCAGCTGCCGGTTTCTCGCAACCCTACACCCTGGGTAACGGCGTGCCGACGAATGACGGCGTCACGCAAGCGGTGCCGTGGAGCTACGGCCGCGGCGCATACATACCGCAGAGTTACCCCCTGGGCCGCAGCTTCCAATTCCGCTTGCGTTACCGGATGTGAGGCCCGGGGCTGCTCGTAAGGTCGCCGGCTCTCCGGCGTCAAAGCACGCTTGAGATGGCCTTCGACTCGCTCAGGCAATTCGTCGAGGCGCTGCGACGCGCGGGGGAATTGCTCGAAATCGGTGCGTCCGTGAATCCTTATTTGGAGATCGCGGAGATCAGCGATCGGGTCGTCAAAGCCGGCGGCCCGGCGCTCTTGTTCACGAACGTCGAGGGATCGGACTATCCGGTCCTGACCAACCAGTTTGGGACCGAGAAGCGGATGGCGCTGGCCTTCGGGGCGCGTTCCCTCGACGAGCTTGCCAACCGGGTACGCAACGCGGTGCGTCCAAATATTCCGGCTTCGCTCGACGGACGGATCGCGAAGCTCTTCTCCGTGGGCTCGGCCGCATTTGCGATTCCGCGCACGGTCTCCGTTGCGCCGGTCCAGGAAGTCGTCGAAGAATCGCCCGATCTTGGCAAGCTGCCGATCTTGACGACCTGGCCGCTCGACGGCGGCCCGTTCATCACGCTGCCGCTCGTCTTCACCAAAGATCCCAGTGGCGGCCCGCAAAACGTGGGAATGTACCGCATGCAGCGCTACGGCGCGACGAGCGCCGGCATGCATTGGCAGAAGCACAAACACGGCCGCGCGCACGCCGCTAAGTGGGGCCGCATGACCCCCGTGGCCGTCGTCATCGGTGCGGACCCCGCCGTCACCTACGCTGCCACCGCCCCGTTGCCGCCGATCGTCGACGAGATGTCGCTGGCCGGTTTCTTGCGCGGACGGGCCGTGCGAATGGTCAAGTGCAAAACGATCGACCTGAAGGTTCCGGCCGACGCCGAATTCGTGCTCGAAGGCTACGTCGACAATGAAGACCTACGCATCGAAGGCCCCTTCGGCGATCACACAGGCGTCTACAGCTTGGCGGATTACTACCCGACCTTTCACCTGCAGTGTCTGACCCGGCGGCGCAACCCGATTTACGGCGCGACCGTGGTCGGCAAACCGCCGATGGAAGATGCCTGGCTCGGCAAGACGACCGAACGCATCTTTCTCCCGCTCTTGCAAACGGTCGTACCGGAAATCGTCGACTACAACTTACCGGTCGAAGGCGGCTTCCACAATCTGTGCATCGTGTCGATCAAGAAATCGTATCCGGGTCAGGCCAAGAAGGTCATGAATGCGCTCTGGGGCTTGGGACATATGATGATGCTGACTCGCTGCCTGCTCGTGGTCGACGAGGACGTCGACGTCCACGATACGCGCGCCGTCGCGTGGTTTGCACTCAACAACGTCGATGCCTCGCGGGATCTCGTCGTCATGCCGGGACCCGTCGACGACCTCGATCACAGCGGTTCGTACCTCGTTTCGCTCGGCCACAAGCTCGGCATCGACGCAACCCGCAAACGTGCCGACGAAGGCTACGCTCGCGTTTGGCCCCCGGAAATCGTGATGGACGACGCGACCCGCGAACTCGTGAGCAAACGCTGGAGCGAATACGGATTGCACCGCTTCCGTCCGAAGAGTGATGCGTGGTCGGGCCAGGGGCCGGCCGCACTGGAACGCCTGCTCGCCGCAACCGGGGGCCGGGCGCCAATCGATCCAAGTGCCCTGCGCGCCAATGGAGTTCCGAGCTTGGAAGGAAATGCTGCCGATGAACGTTAGACGGGTCACTTCGCCGCCGGCGGTCATCGCCCTGATCCTGCGCGAGGTGCGCCTCGAGCACACGCTGTTTGCCCTGCCTTTCGCTTACGTCGGCGCGGTGTTCGGCGCCCATGGATTGCCGACGCTCCACCAGTTCGTCTGGATCACGCTCGCGGTTCTCGGCGCACGAACGGCCGCTATGGCCACCAACCGCTACGTCGATCGCGACATCGACGCGCGCAATCCCCGCACCGCGCGCCGTGCGCTCGCCTCAGGCGCGCTTGCGCCGAGCGTCATGCTCTTTACCGCGTTCCTCGGAATCGTGCTCTTGGCCGTGTCGGCTGCGGCGCTGAACCCACTCTGCATCAAACTGCTGCCGCTCGCGGCGCTCGGAATCTTCGCTTATCCGTTCTGCAAGCGTTACACCTGGGGCGTGCACTTCGTGCTCGGCGCGGTCGATGGATTCGCTCCGCTCGGCGCCTACGTCGCAGTCACCGGTACGTTTTCGTGGCCGGCCGTTCTGCTGTTTGCCGCCGTGACGATTTGGGTCGCGGGCTTCGACGTCATCTACGCACTGATGGACCGCGACGTCGACGTCGCTCAGAACATTCGCTCGATTCCGGCCCGCTTCGGTACCGCGAGCGGCCGCCGCTTGCCGCTCGTTCTGCACGTCACGATGGCGCTGCTGCTCGCAGTCGCGGGGGCCTTGGCCTCGGTCGCGCCGCTCTACTACGCCGGCGTGATCTTTGCTCTCGTCTTGACGTTCTACGAGAACCGGCAATTCGACCGGGCCGGCAACGTCTTCGTGTTGAACGAACGGGTCTTCGTGAGCAATATGATCTTCTCGATCGCCTTTCTGGTAGCAACCTACGCGGGTTTTGCGTGGCGCTGATAGGCCGCCGGCCGGGTGCCGGCATCGCGCGCCGCTCGTTTTTAACCGGTGGAGCGGCCTTTGCCGCCGGCGCATCGGCGACGCCGGCACTCGCCACGTTCGGCGACACGCCGCTCGGCGGCACGGTCGAGATGGCGGTCGTCGGACCGTTCACCGGCGATCAAGCAAATCTCGGTGAGCAAATGACCAACGGCGTGCGCGCGGCAATCAACGACGCCAATCAAATGCGCGGACCGCTGGACAAAGCCTACACGATGCGCAGTTTCGACGACCAAAATCTGCTTGCGTCCGGTCTGCAAGCCGCCGATTTTGCCTGCGATGATTCCGCCGCGGTGGCCGTGATCGGCCACCTGAAGGGCGTCATCACCGAACAAGCGCTGCACACCTACGTCAACAACAAGATGGCGATCATTTGTCCTGCCTCGACGTACGACCGCCTGACCGAGCACGGTTACGGCAACATCTTGCGTCTTCCAACGAAGGATTCGGTCGAAGGCCGGTTCGCCGCGCAGTACGCGCGTACGACGCTCAAGCCGACCTCCGTCGTCGTGCTCGTGCAAGACGCCGACTACGGCGCCGAGGTCGCCGCGGGCTTCTCCGAAGAAATGCAAGGAGACAAAGTCAAGACGAGCGTCATCTCGTTCGCTTGGGACAAGCCTGATTTTGATGTGGTGACGGACAAGGTGCTGGGCATGAAGCCTGACCTCATCTTCCTTTCGGGCATAACCGGCGACATGGGACCGATCCTTCCAAAACTGCGCGCCGCATCGTACACCGGTCCGATCTACGCCTCGCAGGGTTTCTTCGATGCTGCGACGGTCGCCAAGTACACTACGAACGCCGAAGGGATCGTCGTTTCGAGTTCGATGCCGCCGCTTACGCTCGCGCCCGGCGCCTTCCGGATCAAGAACGATTTCGAGCGCACGTACGGCCCGATGACGCCGGTTTCAGCCTTCTCCTATGCCGCAGCCCAGATCATCATCGCGATCGTACGCCGCGCCAACGCCCAAGACCGGATCGCCGTCCTACAACAGCTTTCGCTCAACTCGGCCTTCGAAACGGTCGTCGGTGAGATCACCTTCTCGAACACCGGCGATCCGCTCAATCCCAACGTCTACTTCTATACCGTCAAGAACGGTGCTTGGAGATACGTCGGCTCCGCGCAACCGTCATCGTTCATCGTGAAGTAAGCGAACGGTTCTCGCGCGCATGCGCGTGAACGGACTTCATCGCGAGCGTGCGATCTTCGGGTTCGTCGTCAAGATCGATGCGAATCCGTAGTCGCCAACTTCCCAAGGTCAGTGAGAACGCGGTTCCCAGGTACTTCATATTACGCTTCCACCCGCTTCCACGACATGGTAGCGATGGCGCACGCAGCAACCGCAAATGCGAGGACGAGCGGAACGCGGATTTCATACGGGAGGTTGAAGAACGACGGTCCGAGTGCGCTCTTTCCTCCAAGTACCACGGCGTTGAGCGGTGCGTATGCGACCGGGTTGATGACATTGAGCGCGATGAAGAGGTCGTGTACGATTGGTCCAAGCAAGGTGAACTCGCCGAGTCCCGCCAGGATGAAGAAGCCAGGCCAACTCAGGCCGGCGAAGAGCCCCCAGCCGCCCTTACTCCAAGACGATACGGCCTGCAACACCCCGTACCACATGAATGCTACGGCTATTGCGAGCGCAGCAGTCCAGGCGGCCACGTCATCCAGGTAAAACACCTGGAAACCCCCGAGGCTGAGACCAATGACAAGGACGATCACGAGCACTGCGAAGGCATAGGCAAGTACGATGGCCGCTGCGTCGACGCCGAAATAGGAAAGCGCGATGCGCGAGCGCGAGGCGGGTTTCGTGAACGTCGATACGAGGACATGGCGCTCTCTATTGAGGCTGCAGGACAGCGCGATCGTGAAAGCCCAGAGCATGTAGCCCGCGATGATGATCGGGACGACGATGGGCACGGTGTGGGGAGCCAAGCGCATAATTCTTCCGTGACTGGTATCACCGTTGCCGCTTGAGAACCGGAGGTCAGTGGCCGGCGAGCCGGCTTCGTGCAGCACGATCGCCGTGTGGATGCTCCAAATCGCTATGAGAGCAGCGAAGACGAGAATGATCGCGTAGATCAAGAGCGTCTTACGCGCGCGGCAAAATTCAACGAAATACATTAAGCTGCTCCATTTCCGTGTCCGGTTGAACCGTCATCGACGGCGCCGAGGAACATGTCTTCGAGTGAGAGATCGAACACGCTAAGGCTGCGGGGTGCGAGCGCTTCGAGCGCCGTCACGATGCCACCGGCATCGCGGCGCACGTAGACCCGCATGATGCGGCCCGAGAGCACGATGCGCGCGACGCGCTGATCGTCGGCAAGACCGTTCGGAGCCAGTGCCTCGCTGTCAAAAACCGCTTCGACGACCTTCTGATTGCCTTTGAGGGTATCGAGATCGCCTTCAAGAACGAGCTTGCCGTTGTTAAGGATCCCGATGCGGTCGGCGGCACGCTCGACTTGACCGATCTGATGCGATGAGAAAAGAATCGCGGCGCCGCCGGCGGCGGCGTCGATGATCAAGTCGAGTACCACGCGCTGAAAGATCGGGTCAAGGCCCGAGGCCGGTTCATCGAGCACCATCACGCGCGGCCGGATCGAGAATGCGAGCGCCAGCGCGACTGCCGTGTGCTGTCCCTTTGAAAGCCGTTTGACGCGCTTGGCCGAGTCGAGCTTGAAGATCGCGCCGAGTTCCGCCGCGCGCGCCGTGTCGAAGCGGGCGTACGTGCGGCGGGCCAGTTCAAAGTGTTGCCGCACGGTCATCCACTCGTACAGCGCCGGCCGCTCCGGCACGAACGAGAGAAATTCGAATGTCGCCGGCGCGAGCGGCTTGCCGTCGATTGTGATCGAGCCCGCATTTGGCCGAGCCAAACCAAGCACACACTTAAACGCCGTCGACTTGCCCGCGCCGTTCGGACCGAGCAGCCCGTACACGGAGCCTTCTGCAACCTCGCACGACAGGTCATCGACCGCGGTTTGCGCGCCGTACCGCTTGGTGAGGTTGTGAATCGCAATACTCAAGATAGTTTTCCTTTGCCGGATTCAAACCAGCGTTCGATCCCCTGCTCGAAGAGCGCGCGGATCGCGTCACGCCCGAGTCCAAGAGCGCGCGCTTCGCGCACGGCTTCGGCGAGTACGCTCGCGGCTACGTCGTCGATCGCCCGGCGGGATTCGCCGAGCGCTCCATTCGAGCGGATGAACGACCCGCGACCGGGGCTCGTCTCGATAACCTGGTCGCGTTCGAGTTCACGATACGCGCGGGCGACCGTGTTCGGATTAACGATCAGTTCGAGCGCCAACGCCTTGACGGTCGGCAACTGCTCGCCCGGAGCGAGCACCCCCAGGGCGACCGCGCGCTTCACCTGCTCGATGAGCTGGAGATACAGCGGGACTCCGCTCCGGGGGTCGACTGAGAAAATTGCCGCCACGGAAGTCTAGAACCGAACGCCCCAGCCGGAAAACAGGGGGTTGTTGCGCGGGGTCGGGATGATGGTCCGGCGATTGGGCGTCTGGTCGTCTGCTTGGGTACCGGTCTGCTTGGTGCGAAGTGCTTGCTGCATTGTACTACCGTCCTAACGTGATGTTTTACTAGTGCATTAGTATAATAGTGCAAATCCAAGCCGATGTCAACCCTCGTTCCCCTTGTGTATAAAATGAGCGCAGCCCATCGATAGAGTAAGAATTGCCAACGGTACCAGCCGCCGCTAGCCAGCCGGCCCGTAGGTAATCATGGGCGAGAACCTTTTCGAGGGACGGGAAAGCCTTCGCGTGCGCGGGGAGCGCGCGTCGCTGTGGGCGTGCATCGTCGCGGCACCGGTCGTCATCGCCGCGATCAGCCTGATCTTTCCGAGCGTATCGCTTTCCGAGTTCGTGCTCCTGATCGTCGGCGGGATGGTCTTCGTCTCGATCGCCCGCGGGCGCTTGCTTGGTTCAAGTATCCGTATCGAAGGGCGCCAGCTTCCCGAGATCGGGGAACTCGCCGAATCCGTAGCGCGGCGCCTCGGCGTCAAGACACCGCAGGTTTTCGTGCGCGACGATCCCTTCGTTGCGATCTCGGCGGCCGGTATCGGCGACCCGTATGCGGTGATCGTTTCGAGTCAATACTACGAGCACTTACGGCGTGGAGAGCTGGCATTTCTGATCGCGCGCGAACTCGGCCACATCGCTGCCGGGCACACCCGCATCACGTCGCTGCTCAGCGTTTCGGGACGCGAGAACCCGGTCGTCGCGCTCGTCTTTGGAGCGTGGCTGCGAAAGACCGAGTACACGGCCGACCGCATCGGACTGCTCTGTTGTGACGGTTTGAACGATGCCCTGGGCGCGATCTCGATCACGACCTTTCATGCGATCGGCCGGCGCGTCGACATGCACGTGCTGGCCGAGCAACAGCGCGAACTCGAGACGGAGCCCGCGCTGCGCGTCGGCGAGTGGATCGCCGCGGTTCCCTACGCGACGAACCGTCTCGAAGCGCTGCGCAGCTTCGCCCAGAGCCCGCTCGCGGCGACCTGGCGGACTCGCATGGCCTCGGGAAGCGTGGTTCCCGTGGAAAGCATCACCGATCCCGATCACGTTACGCGGCGGGAGACCGCGCCGCTCTTCCGTCGCCTCGGCGCCATGCTGATCGATCTAGCGATCATTGGTTCGATCCTCAAGACGCCGCTCGGCGCAAAGGTAACGAAAGTCGCCGCGATCAGCGCGACCGATCTCCAAGATGTGCCGGCAATCTTGCGGCCGTTGATCTCGCACGCGCACTACAGCTACGGCTTCGATCCTGGAGTCTTGCTGACGTTTATGATGCTCTTCGCGTATAGCGCGGTGCTGGTCGGTCTGAGCGGCCAGACGCTCGGCATGATGGTCATGGAACTACGCGTCGTGACCACGAAGTATCAGCGTCCGACGCTCATACAATCGTTTTGGCGCTACGCCGTTGCGCTTTGCAGCATGATGACCACCTTCGCCGTCCTTGGGTTCTTCATGCGTGTTCATCCGCACGATCGTCTCTCGCGAACGCGTCTCGTGCGCGGCCGCAAGGCAGCCTAGCGTGCCGGAGCGCGTTTAGTGCTCGCCATACGCCGCTCGAACGACTATCGCGCGCTGTTCCACCGGCACATTCAGCCGATGTACATCTACGAACTCGGTACCCTGCGCGTTTTGGACGTCAACGATGCGGCCTGCAACCTCTACGGATATTCGCGCACCGCGTTCTTGCGCTTGACCGTCGCCGACCTCATTCCAAGCGAGGACGACGCCCTGTTCCGCGAGGCGTTGCGCCACCGCACAACCGGACCCGCGGCGACGTCGCTTTGGCGGCATCGCCGCGCCGACGGCGGCCTCTTCTACGTCGACATCACCTCGAACGGCCTCACCTTCGAGGGTAAGCCGGCGCGCATCGTCGAGGCGCTCGACGCATCGCGCCGGCTCGCCGTCTCGCGGGCCCTCTCGGACAGCCGCGCAGCGCTCGCCGAAGCTCAGGCGCTCGCGCACCTCGGCACGTTTGAGACCGATTTTGCAACGGGCGACATGCGTTGGTCGCCGGAACTCTTTCGCATACTCGGCGTCGACCCGGCCCGCGAGCGCCCGCGTCCGCTGCACGAATTCGACCATCCCGCCGACTGCGCCGCCATTGCCGCCGAGATCGATCGCGCCCGTCTCGAACGCGACATCTACACGATCGAACACCGCATCGTAACGCGCGATGGACGCGAGCGTTGCGTGTTCGAGCGGGGACGCTTTTCGTATGAGCTTGGAACGGCGCGCCGGCTGATCGGAGCGGTCCTCGACATTACCGATCAAAAGATCACTCAAGACCGCTTGCGGCACCTTGCCGAGCGCGACTCGCTCACGGGTCTTGCCAACCGGATGCTGCTGCGCGAGCGGCTGAGCTCGGCGATCGAACGGGCTGCTCTCGAGAATCGCATCGTCGGCGTCGTCTACATCGATCTCGACCGCTTCAAGACGATCAACGACACGATGGCCCACGGCACGGGCGACGAATTTCTGCGCGAACTCGCGGCCCGTCTACGGCGGGTCGTCGGCAGCCGCGGCACGGTCGCCCGGCCCGGCGGCGACGAATTCATCATTCTGGTCGACCCGCTCGAAAACGAAGAAGCGGGCATCGCTTTTGCCAATATCTTGCTTGCCGAAATTGCGCGCCCGCTCGCCTATGAGAGCGTCCATCTGGTCGTTACCGCGAGCATCGGGCTCGCGCTCTTTCCGCGCGACGGCACATCGCCCGATGCGCTACTGCGTAACGCAGATACTGCGATGTACGCCGCCAAAGCGCGCAGCGGCAACGTGATCGAAGTCTACACGCCGCAACTTCACTTGCGCGCGCTTGCGGAACTCGAACTCGAGGGCGAGTTGCGGATCGCGCTCGAAAGCGAAACGCTGCAAGTCGCCTACCAGCCGATCGTCGAGGCCGCGACCGGAAAGATCATCGCGCTCGAAGCGCTGGCACGCTGGACGCAAGACGGGCGCGAGGTCGAACCGAGCGACTTCATTCCGCTGGCCGAATCGCGCGGGCTGATCTTGCGCCTCGGCCGGTTCATCCTTGGCCAGGCCACCCATACGGCGCGCCAATTGCTCGACGCGGGTCACGATCTCACGATGTGCGTCAACATCTCGCCTTGGCAGTTTCGCGACCGCGACTTCGGCGAAGACGTGCGGGAGGCTCTCGAACGAAGCGGCTTACCTGCGGCGCGCCTGCAACTCGAAATCACCGAAAGCGCGTATCTCGGCGCCGATTCCGACCTCGACAATATCGGCACGATCGAGCAGCTCGGCGTACGGCTCTCGATCGATGATTTCGGCACCGGCTATTCGTCGCTCAGCTACCTCAAACGGCTGCCGGTCGATTCGCTCAAGATCGACCGCTCCTTCATCAGCGACATCGTCGAGGATACGGCCGACCAAGGCATCGTGCGCGCAATGATTGCCGTAGCCAGCACGCTCGGTCTTTCGGTCATCGCCGAGGGCGTGGAAAGGGCGGCGCAAGCCGATTTTCTGCGCGAACTCGGGTGCACGCACTTTCAAGGGTTTTATTTCGCCCGCCCCATGCTGCTCGGGCCCCTGCGCGCGCTGCTCTCACAAACTTCCCCGGAGCGGTAACCTCCGGCGCCCGAAGCCGGTTCTGGGCCAGCATGAAGGCGATTGCGATCGATCAGTATGGCGGACCCGAAGTGCTGCGCTTGCACGATCTCCCGGTTCCGGAGCTCAAAGCCGGCGAGGCGCTGGTCCGGCTTGCAGCAAGCGGCATCAACTTCATCGACGTGTATTTCCGCAAGGGCACGTACCCGGCGCCGCATTTTCCGCTCGTGCTCGGTCAAGAAGGCGCGGGCGTGGTCGAAGCGGTCGGCGCAGACGTCACTCTCGTAAAGCCGGGCGAGCGGGTAGCGTTCGCCGGTTCGCAGGGAGCTTATGCCGAATACGCCGCCGTGCCGGCGGAGCGCCTCGTCCACGTCCCCGACGGTGTTACATTGCGCGACGCCGCTGCGCTGATGTTGCAGGGCATGACGGCCCATTATCTGTGCAACAGCACCTTCGCGCTCGAGCCCGGTCAGGTAGCGCTCGTGCACGCGGGCGCGGGCGGCGTCGGTTTGCTCTTGACGCAGCTCGCGAAAGCGAAAGGGGCGACCGTGATAACGACGGTCTCAACGGCTGAGAAAGCCGAGCTTTCGAAACGAGCCGGCGCCGATCACGTGATCGACTACACACGCGAAGACTTCGCTGCCGAAGCGCGCCGGATCACCGAAGGCATCGGCGTCGACGTCGTCTACGATTCGGTCGGTAAGACGACGTGGGAAAAGAGCCTCGACTCGCTGCGCGTGCGCGGCTATTTCGTGCTTTTCGGCGGCTCGAGCGGCCCCGTCCCGCCGGTCGATTTGCAGATCCTCAATCACAAAGGGGGCCTCTACGCAACGCGTCCGTCGCTCGTCCAATACACGCGTACGCGCGACGAATTGACTTGGCGCGCAGGAGAGCTCTTCGAGAGCGTTCTCGATGGAACGCTGAGCCTGCGCGTTGAGCATGTCTACCCGTTGGCCGATGCCGCGCGCGCGCACACGGACTTGGAGGCGCGCACGACGACCGGAAAACTGGTCTTGGTGCAAGGACAAGAGGGCGGAGCCTAGTCGAAACACTGATGCGCGGGGCTGGGGTTAAGCGCATACTCGTGCCATGAACTCCACCGATTCGAGCGCACTTGCCGCGCTCTCCCAAGACCTCGCGCGCGCCGTCGCCGAGGTCGCTCCCGCGGTTGTCTACGTCGATGCGCATCCGCGCCGCGACGCAAGCGGCATCGTGTGGGACGCGCACCACATCGTTACGGTCGATCATGCGATCGAACGTGAGGATGATATCGAACTCCTTTTGGGCGATGGAGCGACGGCGCGCGCGACGCTTGCCGGCCGCGATCCGTCGACCGACATCGCGTTGCTGCGCACCGAGACGGCTCTGAAGCCCGCACCGCGTTCCGATCTCGGAACGCTCGGCATCGGACACCTCGTGCTCGCCGTGGGCCGCGATGAAGACGGCGCACCGGGCGCAAGCTTTGGTATCGTAAGCGCGCTCGACGGTCCGTGGCGCACCTGGCGCGGCGGCGACATCGATCGTTTCATCCGTCCCGATCTCAACGTATACCAGAGTTTCTCGGGTGGACCGCTGGTCGATGTTGCGGGCGGTATCGTCGGGATGAACACCTGGGGTCTCTCGCGGCGCACGGCGCTCTCGATTCCCGTCACGACGCTCGAACGGATCGTCGCGCAGCTACAATCGGGCGGCCGAATCGCCCGCGGCTACCTCGGTCTTGCGATGCAAGCCGTGCGTTTGCCTGATTCGCTGCGCGCAAGTGGTTCGATCGCGCAACGGGCGGGAGCGCTCGTCGTCGACGTGGCAAACGGCGGACCGGCTGAACGCGCGGGCGTGCTGATCGGGGACGTCGTGCTCGCGCTCGGCGCGCAGATCGTTGAAGATTCCGAGGATGTGCAACGTGCGCTCGGCGCCGGCAGCATCGGCGCGACCCAAACGCTGCGCCTATTGCGCGGCGGCGTGCCGCGCGAACTTCCGATCGCGATCGGGGAGCGGCCAAGCGATGACGAGTGAACTCGACGACGCCTTGACGGCGGTCGCGCGAAGCTTGCGCGCCTCGACCGTGCGCGTCCACGATGGCCGGCGCGGCTCGGGATCCGGCGTCGTTTGGAATTCGGCGGGGCTGGTGATCAGTAACGCGCACGTCGTGCGCGGCTCGAGCGCGACGGTCGAGTTTCCCGACGGGCGCCGCGTGCGGGCCGCGCTCGTCCGGCGCGACCCAGGGCTCGACCTCGTGGCCCTGCGCATTGCCCCCTCACCGGCACTCGTTGCGGCCACCGT
>Ga0302324_100003388_pt1 | contig 36041 bp, 34 predicted proteins | sample Palsa_T0_1_FD_201949 | JGI IMG/M metagenome (GOLD analysis project Ga0302324, IMG submission 201949) | Peat permafrost microbial communities from Stordalen Mire near Abisko, Sweden - Palsa_T0_1 | ecosystem: Environmental > Terrestrial > Soil > Palsa > Peat permafrost | place: Sweden: Abisko...
GCTGGCCTGGCGTCCGCTGGCCAGGCGGGCCGTCATCCGAGTGCGGCGTATGGGATCGCGGGCGATGGGCGTCGCGATGCTGCCCTGGTCTTTCTTGACGCGGCCGTGCACCAGCGCCAGATAGATCTTTTCCACTTGCCGCGACGCAAACTGCTCCGCGATATGCCGGTGCGCGGCGTCGTTGCGAGCGATCAGGATCACGCCGCTGGTGAAGCGGTCCAGGCGATGCACGATGCCGGGCCGCAGGTCGCCTCCGACAGTGGAAAGTTTTCCAAAGCGATGCAGCACGGCGTTAACAAGAGTGCCGGAGTGCTGCCCTGCGCCGGTGTGGACCACCATGCCCGCCGGCTTGTGGATCGCGATGACATCGGCGTCCTCATAAAGGACCTCGAGCGGAAGGTCTTCGGGCGTCGCCCGCAACGGCGCGAGTTCGGCGGGCTCAACATCGATCCGCTCGGCGCCCTTCAGCAAGAACGAACGCTTCTCGGGCGAACCGTTGACCAATACGCGTCCTTGTTCGATCCAATCTTGCAGCCGCGCCCGGCTGTATTGCGGAAGCCGTTCGCGCAAGAACTGGTCGAGCCGCTTCCCTCGATCCGCGGGCTTCGGTTCCAGCCACAAGTCACCAGCCACTAGCCACAGTTATATTCAATAGGTGATTGGAAGCGCAAACGGCCGCCAGAGATATGTACTTGCGCTCTTGTTCGTGGGGCTAGTCCTCGCGCGACTCTGCCACAGCGCGATCGTTTGGGTGGAGGAGGCATATCCAGCCGCCGCTGCGATTCAAATTCTCGACGGAAAAACGCTGTACCGAGACGTCTGGTTCGACAAACCGCCGCTCTCCGCGCTGGTATATTTGCTGTGGGACGCGCGCATGGGCGCGCTGCTCAGGATCGCGGGCGCGGCCTTCGTCTTCGCGTGTTGCCTGATGTTATGGCGCTTCGCGCGCGATCTGTGGGGCCCGCGCGAGGGCTTGGCGGCGGCGCTGCTGCTCGGATTCTTCCTGACGTTCGGAATCCCCTCCGCGGTGATGGCGCTGGCGCCGGATTTGTTGATGGTGCTGCCGCACATCGCGGCGGTTTACTTGGCGTGGCGCGCAAGGCCGCTGCTCAGTGGGTTAGTGGCCGGCGTCGCGCTGCTGGTGAACGCGAAAGCATTTATCGTCTTGGCGGCTTGCATCTTTTTCGCCTGGCGCGGCGCAGGATGGCTGCTGGCGGGATTTGCGATCCCAAACATTGTGGCCCTGATTTGGTTCGGACGCCCTTACGTCGACGAGGTCTGGCGATGGGGCGCGCTGTATTCCGAACAGACCTTCGCGCTTGCAACCGGGTTCGTCAGAACCGCGAATTGGGCGGGTTTTCAGAGCGCACTCATCGTCGGAGGGGCGTTTGCGCTATGGAAGAAAGACCGCTGGCGATGGAAGATGATCGCATGGCTGCTTCTGTCACTGGCTGCGGTGGCCGCCGGCTGGCGATTTTTCCCGCGCTACTACTTTCAACTGCTTCCGGTGATGGCATTGTTGGCCGCGCGCGGGTACACGTTATTGGGCCGATGCCGCGTGGTGATGCTGGCGCTGCTGTTGATCCCGTTGATCCGCTTCGGACCGCGCTACGTGACGCTCGCTAACGACTTGGCCCACGGGCGTGAAAGTAACTGGAGCGATCTGGCGCTCAACGAAGACAGCAAAGCCGCGGCGGATCGCATCGAGCGCGCGGGAACGCTATTGGTGTGGGGTTACCGGCCAGATATTTTCACCTACACTCGAATGGCCGCCGGCAGCCGGTTTCTCGATTCGCAGCCGCTCACGGGCGTGTTGGCGGACCGGCATCTGACAAGTACACAGGTGCTCGCCCCCGCCTGGGCCGCGCGAAACCGGCGCGAGTTGATCGCAACCGATCCGGCCTGGATCGTGGATGGCCTTGGCCCGCTGAATCCCGCGCTTGCCATCACCAACTACCCGGATTTGCGCGATTGGTTGGCCAACTATCGCGAAGTGGGGCGAACGCGGTTCTCGATCGTATACCAGCTCAAGTAATTACTCTCCGCTCCAGCACGCCACCCGTTTTTCAAGAAACGCGGAAATGCCCTCCTGCGCGTCGTGCGCCAGTGAGTTCATCGTCATCACTTCCTTGGCGTAGGCGTAAGCCTTGGGCTGATCGAGATCGATCTGCGTGTAGTACGCCTGCTTGCCCAGCGCGACCGTGAAGCTGCTGGCCTCCGCGATCTTGCACGCGAGTTCGCGCGTTGCCGATTCGAGCTCAGCGGCGGGCACCACCCGATTGACGAGACCCCACTCGGCAGCGGTTGCGGCATCGATCATCTTGCCGGTGAGCAGCATCTCCATGGCGCGTTTACGGCCGACGGCTCTGCTTAGCGCAACCATGGGCGTGGTGCAGAAGAGGCCGATCTTGACGCCGGGCGTCGCGAACGCGGCTTGGTCGCTCGCGATCGCCAGATCACAGGTGGCCACCAGCTGGCATCCGGCGGCCGTCGCGATCCCCTGCACTTGCGCGATCACGGGCTGCGGGATGGATTGGATCTTCGCCATCAGCTCCGTGCAGACGTCGAACAGGCGCCGGTAATCGCCGACCGTGCGCCCCACCATTTCACTCAAGTCGTGGCCCGAGCTGAAGGCGTTGCCTGCCGCCGCGAGGATGATGGCGCGGACGCGATCGGCGGCGGCGAATTCGTCCAGGCAGCCGATCAGCTCCAGCATCAGATCGAGTGACAGAGGGTTGCGGCGTTCCGGCCGGTTCAGCGTAATTACGCCGAGCTGGCCTTCCGTACATGCGGTGAGATATTGGTAGGGCATAAACAATAGAGGTGTCCCTCGGCGGCCACCGTTTCATCGCCCGGCGTGATCGTCGCACCAGTTTCGACGTGTACGATGTCCCAATAACCAGCGTCGCACAGAAAAGCGACAATCGCGCCGGCCCTGCGCCGCTTTTCGCGCATCGTCTCGCCGTGCATTTCGAGAAACAGCGCCGGGTGATGCGCCGCCAGCGTTTCGCGAGCGCCCTCGAGCGCTTCCAGCTCCCATCCTTCGATGTCGATCTTGATGAGATCCGGCGCGGGCAATCCGAAGGCCGCGATGTCGCGATCGAGCGTCGTGATCTGGACGGCCTGTGAAACCGGCGCAACCGCATTCCGCTCGAGGGTTCCGCCGCCCGCCATCTCTGGAGCGTAATGCAGCGTACCCGAGCCAGGCTGTGCCCCGACACCAAATTTGCGCACTTGGACGTTGGCCAAATTGTTCAGCTGAATGTTTTCGGCGAGTCGCGCGTGATTGATTTCGTTCGGCTCATAACAAATGACCCGCGCGCAACGCGCGGCGAAAAACAGCGTCAGGATGCCATGAAATGCGCCCACATCATAAATGACCAAGCCAGTGAGTGGCAGCCCGCTCCAGAACATTTCTTCCTTGGTTTGTGCACCGCGCGAGAAGACCGCCGGTAGCCAACCCAAGCCGCCCTTGCGACGCATGCCGCGAATCAGCCCATGGCGAACCGTGTAAGTACAGTGGTCAAACAGATGGCGGCTGATCCAGGCAATCGCACGGTGCCGAAGCGAGTAATGACGGAAGGGAAGGTCGTCCGCGCTAGTGGAGCTCGAGAATTTCACGGAGTGCATCTTCTATGGCGCCCAAATGCTCAGCACTCAATAGTTCGATGCGACCGGCCAAGCTCTCTCGCGCAATTGCGCGCACTTGATCGATCATGGCGACAGCCGGGCGTCCTGCACACTGAACACTCACTATCACTGGAGGCGCAGCCCGAGGCGAAGTACCAAGCGGAACTACAACTACCGTCCGGCGACGCTGGTTCACCACGCTGCTGCTTAAGACCACACACGGGCGCGTCTTGCTGATTTCTGACCCAACGGCAGGATCAAGCCTCGCCCACCAGATCTCACCGCGCCGCAACATCTTCCCAGGGTTCCGGGAGCTCATCCATTAGAGCGTCGAATTCCTTCTCGATTTCTCTCAGCTCGGGATCTTGGTTTGCGATTTCGCAAGCGAGAATCAGCCGCTTCTCCCGTTCGGCCAGCTTTTCAGCAATGGCATCGGCGACATACCGCGACCGATCTCGAGCGGGGACTCGTCTCGTGAAGCTGATCGCCAGGTCGTCCGGCAAAGTGAAAGTCATCTTTCGGCTCGGCATACAGCCATACTACCATACTTACCGCACGCTGGCTAGTCATCCTCCCCGCCTCCCACCTTCAGCACCGCCAAGAACGCCTCCTGCGGAATCTCCACGCGCCCCACGCGTTTCATGCGCTTCTTGCCCTCTTTTTGCTTCTCAAGCAGCTTGCGCTTGCGCGAAATATCCCCGCCGTAGCATTTCGCCAAAACATTCTTGCCCATCGCCTTGATGGTTTCGCGCGCGATCACCTTATTGCCGATCGCGGCCTGCAGAGCCACTTCGAACATCTGCCGCGGGATCAGCTTGCGCAGCCGCTCGATCAGAATCTTGCCGCGCTCATACGCGAAGTCCCTGTGGACGATCATCGACAGCGCATCCACCGGTTCGCCCGCCACCAGCACGTCCAGCTTCACCATTGGAGAAACGCGGTAGCCGGCCAGGTGGTAATCGAGCGACGCATAGCCTCGCGAAGCCGACTTCAGGCGATCGTAAAAATCCAGCACGATCTCATTCAGCGGCAGCTCGTACAGCAGCAGCACGCGCCCCGTGCCGATATATTCGAACTTTTTCTGCGACCCGCGTTTTTCCTCTAGCAGCTTCAGGATTTCTCCGACGTACTCCTCCCGCGTGATCACGGTCGCGTCAATGATCGGCTCTTCAATGTGCTTGATTACGGACGGATCGGGAAACTTACTCGGATTGTAAACTTCGATGAGTTCCCCGTTCATCGCCGTGACTTTGTAGCGAACACCCGGCGCGGTCGTGATCAGATTGATCTGAAATTCGCGCTCCAGGCGCTCCTGAATGATCTCGAGATGCAGCAAGCCGAGAAAACCGCAGCGAAACCCGAAGCCCAGCGCCACCGAATTCTCCGGCTCGAAGTTGAACGCGCTGTCGTTCAGGCGCAGCTTTTCCAGCGCCTCGCGCAGCCGGCCGTGCTCATGCGACTCCACCGGATAGAGCCCCGCGAAAACCATCGGTTTCACTTCCTGAAAACCGGGCAGCGGCTCGGAAGCTGGGTTTTCAACGCTGGTTACGGTGTCGCCGATTTGCGCGTCGGAGACGGTCTTGATGTTCGCGAAAAGAAATCCGGCTTCACCCGCCGAAAGCTCGTCGCATGGAACCGGCTTGGGCGATTGATAGCCCACGCCGTCCACTTCGCAAATCGCGCCGGTGGCCCACAACTTAATCTTCTGCCCCACTCGCAGCGTGCCGTCCACCACGCGCACTAGAATAATCACGCCGCGGTAAGGATCGAACCACGAGTCGAAGATCAGCGCGCGCAGCGGCGCATCGGGCGAGCCCTTGGGAGCCGGCACCAGATGCACGACGGCTTCCAACACATCCTTGATGCCGACGCCTTGCTTGGCGCTCACCAGGAGCGCGTCTTGCGCCGGAAGGCCGATCAACTGCTCGATTTGCTCGCGGATCTTTTCCGGCTCGGCCGACGGCAAATCGATTTTGTTGATCACCGGAATAATTTCCAGGTTGTGGCTCAGCGCGAGATACGTGTTGGCGAGCGTCTGGGCTTCCACGCCTTGCGATGCATCCACCACCAGCAGCGCGCCTTCGCAAGCTTGCAGGCTGCGTGAAACCTCGTAGCTGAAGTCGACGTGGCCGGGCGTATCGATCAGGTTGAGCTGGTAGAGCTGTCCATCCTCCGCGCGATAATTCAGCCGCACGGCATGGGCTTTTATCGTGATGCCGCGCTCCCGCTCCAGGTCCATCGTGTCCAGCACTTGCTCCATCATTTCGCGCTGCGAAAGCGCGCCCGTGGCTTCCAGCAACCGATCGGCCAGCGTGGACTTGCCGTGATCGATGTGCGCGATGATAGAGAAGTTCCGGATGAAAGCGGGATCCATGCGGTAGAATGAGGCCTGAACCCCAAGTATCCCATATCCCACAAAAGTGACCGAAGGAAAACCGACTTTCCCGCATCTTCAAGCCGACAGTTTTAAATTTGCCGTTCTTTGCGCCGAGTTCAACACCTCCATCACGGAAGTTTTGCTCGCAGGCGCGCTGGAAGCTTTGAAGCGCTGGGGCGCAGTCGACATCGAGGTCGTGCATGTCCCTGGTTCCTGGGAGCTGCCTCTGGCAGCCAAAACGATAGCGGAACAGAAGAAGCCCGATGCCATCATTGCGCTGGGCGCTGTCATCCGCGGCGATACGCCGCATTTCGACTACGTGGCCGGGCAAGCTGCCAGCGGCCTCATGGCGGTGCAACTTGAAACCGGCATCCCAGTAGCGTTCGGAGTTCTCACCACCAACACCATCGAACAAGCCGCCGATCGAGCAGGGGGGAAAGACGGCAACAAAGGATACGACGCCGCGATCACGGCCATAGAGATGGCCGAGCGGATTCGCCGCCTGCGACAATAGTTGCAGCCATGGCAGCCCGTCACCGATCCCGCCAGCGAGCTCTGCAAGTTCTCTACCAGTGGGACATGACCAAGCGTCCCATGGAAGAGACGATTCACGCGTTTTACGATACGTTGCGCGCGGAGGGAGCGCCCGAAGCCGCCGAGGAACCAGATGACCAAGACCCGCCAAGCGACGCCCGCGATGCGTTCGCCTCGCGCGATGAGCGCGATTTTTTCATGGAAGAACTCGCGAACGGCGCCTCGGCCATGGCGCCCGACATCGATCTTCGTATTTCGGAGAAATCGGCCCACTGGAAACTGGAGCGCATGCCGATTGTCGATCGCAATATTTTGCGCCTGGCCATCTACGAAATGAGCCGCCAAGACACGCCGCCGGCCGTGGTGATCGACGAAGCGCTGGAGCTGGCGCGGCAGTTTTCGGGCGACGAGTCCGTGTCGTTCATCAACGGCGTGCTGGACGCGGTTCACAAGGAGAGCGTGCTCGACGCCATCCACAAGGAGAGCCGGAACTGAAGATCCTGATGGTGGCTTCCGAGGCCACGCCATTCGCCAAAACAGGTGGACTCGCCGATGTTTTAGGCGCGCTTCCCGCGGCGCTCGCCGAACGCGGCGAAAACGTTGCCGTCGTAATTCCCGCCTATCGCGAAAATCGCTATCCGCAATCCCCGCGCGAGGCCTACCGCGATCTGTGGATTCCCATCGGCCCAGGCTACCGGGTGAACATCCTCGAGATCGCCCAGCGCGGCGTCACTCACTATTTCGTCGAGTGCCCCGCCCTGTACGATCGCCATGGAATCTACGGCTCGGGCCCAGCCGATTTTCCCGACAATCACCTGCGCTTCGCGGTCCTCTCGCTGGCGGCCATCGGCGTGGCGCGTCACTTGTTTCCTCCCGATCTCCTGCACCTGCACGACTGGCAGGCCGCGCTTGCGCCAGTCTACATGCGCGAACATTTTCGCGGCGATCCCGCCTTCCTCCGCGTCAAATCGCTGCTCACCATTCACAATCTCGGCTATCAGGGCATCTTCGGCCCGGAGGTGGTCGCGCAACTCGGACTGAACCCGCGCTGGATGAACCCGGAGCAACTGGAATTCTTCGGAGACCTCAATTTCCTGAAAGCCGGCATCGCCTGGAGTGACGCCGTCAGCACCGTCAGCAAAGGGTACGCTCGGGAAATTCAAACACCCGAGTACGGTTTTGGACTGGATGGTTTTCTCCGCAAGCACGGCCCCATCGCCGGGATCGTCAACGGCGTCGATTATAGCCAGTGGAGTCCCCAGCATGACCCGCATATCGCGCAAAATTATTCGGCCTCCGATCTTTCCGGAAAGCGCGCCTGCAAGCAAGCCATCCTGGCCGAGTATGGGCTGCCCGGCGACAACCCCGATCGCCCGCTCGCGGCCATTGTTTCCCGCTTCGCGTCGCAAAAGGGCTTCGACATTTTGGCCGATGCCGCCTCGCGATTGCTCCAGGAGGATCTCGATCTGGTGGTCTTGGGCTCGGGCGACACCGTCTACGAAGCGATGTTTCGCGCGCTGGCACGGGCGTATCCCGATCAAGTGGGCGTTCAGATCGGATACGACGACGGTTTGTCGCACCGTATTGAGGCCGGTGGTGACATGTTCCTGATGCCCAGCCTGTACGAACCCTGCGGTCTCAACCAGATTTACAGCCTCAAGTACGGGACCATCCCGGTGGTGCGCGCCACCGGCGGCCTGGATGATACCATTGATGAAGACACCGGGTTTAAGTTCCGCGACTATTCCGGCGATGCTTTGCTTGAGTCGGTGGGGTTGGCCCTAAAGGCCTTCCGAAATAGGGACGATTGGACCCGCAGGATGCGCCGGTGCATGGAGAAGGATTTCTCGTGGAAAGCCTCGGCCGGCGAGTACGTGGAGTTGTATCGGCGCGTCTTGGCTGGCGGAATGACCGCGGGCTGAATCTTTTTGACGGTAGCGACATCTATTTAGCTTAGGGAGATCGACAAGAATATGGCTGGTGCGAATACTCTGACATTTACCGACGCGACTTGGGATAAGGACGTCCTGAACTCGGAAGCCCCGGTCCTGGTGGACTTTTGGGCCGAGTGGTGCGGGCCGTGCCGCATGATGACGCCCACCGTGGACGCCATCGCCGAGGCTTATGCCGGCCGCGTGAAAGTGGGCAAGCTGAATGTCGACGAAAACGGCGCCACCAGCATGCGCTACAACGTCCGCGGCATCCCCACGCTGCTGCTGTTCAAGGGCGGCCAAGTCGTCGAGCAGAAGGTGGGCGCGGTCGGAAAGACCGACGTTCAGAAAATGCTGGACGCCCACGTCACCGCCTAAACTGAACCGCGCGCGTGAGCAAGCGGTATTGTAAAATCGGGCATGCTCGCCCGACCACCGCTTCTGCTCCTTGCCCTCGCCGCAATCGTTTTCGCCGGCGACTACACCTACCAGCAGCCTCCCCAGGACATCCGCGACGTCCTGAACGCCCTTCCCACCCCCGCCATTTCGGTCAGCCCGCAGCGCGATTACGCGATCTTTCTGCAAGCCGTGCGATACCCGCCCATCGCCCAGGTCGCGCAGCCGTTTCTTCCGCTGGCGGGCGTCCGTGTCGATGCCAACACCAACAGCCTGCACATGGCGGCCTATTACATCTCGTTCGCCATCAAACGGCTGCCGGGAGGAGAGGACATCGCCATCGCGTTGCCGTCCGGCGGGAAATTCGGCGCTCCGGTCTGGAGCCCCGACGGCAAGCAATTTGCCTTCACCAACACCGTGGCCAAGGGCGTCGAACTGTGGATCGGTTCGCCATCCACGGGCCAGGCGCGCCGCATCCCCGGCCTCAGCGTGAATGGCGTACAGACGGGCGGACCCGCGGTCCAGTGGCTCGGCGACAATCGCACCCTGATCATCAGTACGGTTCCTTCCAACCGCGGCCCCGTTCCGGTCGAGCCTGCCATCCCCATCGGTCCGCATGTGCGGGAGAGCACCGGCAACGCCGGTCCCGCGCCAACTTTCGAGGACCTCCTGGCCACGCCCCACGACGAGGACCTGTTTGATTACTACGCCACCTCGCAGCTTGTTTATCTGGATGCGGCCAGCGGGAAACCGACACCATTCGGCAAGCCGGCGATCTATACCCTAGTCCGGCCGGCTCCCGATCAGACCCATCTGTTGATCGGCTGGCTGCACAAGCCGTATTCCTACCAATTGCCCGCCCGAGCGTTTCCGGAAGAAATCGAAGTCTGGGATCGCAGCGGGAAAGTTGAATACAAGGTCGCGAGTCTCCCTCTGGCCGATCGCGTTCCACTCGCCGGCGTTCGTACCGGCCCCCGCTCCTACCAGTGGTTGCAAGATAAACCGGCAACTTTGGTTTGGGCCGAAGCGCTCGACGGCGGCGATCCCAAGGCCAAGGTTCCGAACCGCGACCGGATCATGCTGATAGCGGCTCCCTTCAGCGCGCAGCCGAGCGAGATCTTCAAAACCGAGCAGCGCTTCCGGAGCTTGCAGCCGCTGGCCGACAACAAGGCGCTGGTCGATGACTACGAGCGCGTCAAGCGCATCGTGCGCACGTTCGAAATCAGCCTCGACCAGCCGGGCCCCGGCAAGCCGAACAATGACGCGCGTCTCATCTTCAGCCTCAACGAACGCGATGCCTATCACGATCCCGGAACTCCCGTTCTCAAAACCACGCCCGACGGCCGCCGCCAGGTGATCCAATCGGGCGACGAGATTTATTTGCAGGGCGAAGGATCCTCGCCCACCGGCGACCATCCCTTCCTCGACCGTTTCAATCTCGCCACCGGCAAAGCCCAGCGGCTTTTTCAATCCGACGCCGGCGCGTATGAAACCATCGCGGCCGTGCTCGACGATAACGGCGCGCGCCTGCTGACCCGCCGCGAAAGCCCCGCCGATCCGCCCAATTACTACATCCGTACTGGTTCAGACGCGAAGCCCCTAACCCACTTCCCCAATCCCACGCCCCAAACGGCCGGTGTCAAAAAGCAACTGGTCACTTACAAGCGTGCCGACGGAGTGCCTCTATCGTTCACCTTGTATCTTCCCGCCGATTACAAACCCGGCACGAAGCTGCCCGCCCTCGTCTGGGCGTACCCTTATGAGTTCAGCGACGCCGACACCGCCGGTCAGGTAACCGGGCACGCGCCGCAGGCGTTCAGCCAGCTCAATTACCACCAATTGTTCGTGCTGCATGGCTTTGCTCTGATTGATGACGCGGCCATGCCGATCATCGGCGACGCGGAAACCGTCAACAACACTTACGTGGACCAACTAGTCATGGATGCGCAAGCCGCCGTGGATAAAGCCGTCGACATGGGCGTGGTGGACCGCGAACGCGTGGGAATCTTCGGCCACAGCTACGGCGCATTCATGACCGCGAACCTGCTGGCGCACTCGAAGTTGTTTCGCGCGGCGGTGGCGGAAAGCGGCGCGTACAACCGGACGCTGACGCCCTTTGGCTTCCAGACCGAGACCCGTACGTTCTGGGAGGCGCCCGACGTTTACACCAAGATGTCGCCCTTCTGGTTCGCCGATAAGATCAAGACTCCCATACTTCTCATCCACGGCGAGGCCGACGACAACACCGGGACTTACCCCATCCAGTCCGAGCGAATGTTCGCAGCCATCCGCGGCAACGGCGGCACGGTTCGTCTGGTGATGCTCCCCGCCGAGGCGCACGGATACCGCGGCAAAGAATCGCTGGAGCACGTGCTTTACGAGGAACTCACTTGGTTCGACAAGTACCTACAGTGAGTCTACCCCGCCGTCGTCAACGCCCCTTCGGACGCCGATCCTACTAAAGCAACGTATTTGGCGAACACGCCCGAGCGGTAACGCGGCTCCGGCGCTTTCCATTTTGCGAGCCGCTCACGCAACACCTGCTCGGACACCTCCAAATTGATGGTTCGGTTCGCGATATCAATGTGGATCGTGTCGCCTTCTTGAACCGCGGCGATGGGACCGCCCACCGCGGCTTCCGGCGCGACGTGCCCTACGCAAAATCCTCGAGTCGCTCCGCTGAACCGGCCGTCGGTCAGCAACGCGACGCTATCGGAAAGCCCCGCGCCGACAATGGCGCTGGTCACGCCCAACATCTCGCGCATTCCCGGCCCACCGCGCGGGCCTTCATAGCGAATCACGACAATATCGCCGGGATGAATCTTCCCGCCTAGCGCCGCCGCCATCGCAGCCTCTTCCGATTCGAACACGCGCGCCGGGCCGCGCTGCTCCGTTCGCTCAATGCCAGTCACTTTGATCACGCACCCATCGGGCGCAAGCGAACCACGCAAGATCACGAGACCGCCACTTTTCTTAATCGGCTTGTTCAGCGGATGGATCACCTCTTGGCCTGGCGTCTCTTTCGCTTCGGCTGCTTCTACGGCCAAAGTCCGTCCGGTCACCGTCATGGCGGAGCCGTCCGCGTAACCGCCCTGCACCAGGCGCTGCGCGATCACTCCAATCCCGCCGGCTTTATCGACGTCCACCGCGACGAATTTGCCCGCCGGTTTCAAGTCCACCAACAACGGCGTGCGCTCGCTGATGGTCTGAAAATCGTCGATGTCGAGCGGCACGCCTGCTTCGCGCGCCATGGCCAACAGATGCAATACCGCATTCGTGGATCCGCCCGTGGTCGCTACCGACGCGATGGCGTTATCGATGGCCATGCGCGTCACGATATCGCGCGGCCGTAAATTGTTCTTCACCAGATCCAGCACCAGCCGTCCGCAGCGCGCCGCAACTCCGTGTTTGCGGGCGTCTACCTGCGGCACTGCCGCTGTGCCCAAAGGCGACAGCCCGATCAACTCCATCACCGTCGCCATCGTGTTCGCAGTGAATTGTCCGCCGCACGCGCCCGCGCCCGGACACGCGGAATTTTCTATCTCGAGGAATTCCTCGTCCGACATCCTGCCCGCCGAATTCGCGCCCACGGCTTCGTAGACATCCTGAATCGTAAGGTCGCGGCCCTTGTGACGGCCCGGAAGAATCGACCCTCCATACAGAATCAGCCCGGGCGTATTCAGCCGCAGCAGCGCCATCGCTGCTCCGGGAATCGTTTTATCGCAAGCCACCAGCGCCACGATGCCATCGAACATGTGGCCGCGCGCCACCAGCTCAATAGAATCGGCGATGATGTCGCGGCTCACCAGCGAAGCCTTCATCCCCTCGGTCCCCATGGTGATTCCATCGCTGATCGCGATCGTGTTGTACTCCATGGGCGTGCCGCCGGCTTCCCGGATACCTGCGGCGACATCCACCGCCAGCTCGCGCAAATTGAAATTGCACGGCATGGTGCCGATCCAAGTGTTGGCGATGCCGATGAGCGGCTTCTTCATGTCCTCGTCGGTGAGGCCAATGGCTTTCAGGAACGCGCGTGCCGGGGCGCGGTCCTTGCCCTGTGTGATGGTGTAACTGTTTAGCTTCATGGCAAAGAACCAGTGTATATGATGAAAACGTGACCGCTGCGCAAATCAAGCGCCTGGCCCACGAGTGCGGTTTCGAGCTCGCCGGAATCGCGCGAGCCGAGCCTTTGCCCAACGACAGCCAGCGTTATCTCCACTGGGTAAACCGTGGGATGGCGGGCGCGATGGCGTATCTCACCGACCGCCGCGCCATCGTGCGAACTGATCCTAAGCTGTTGCTCGCGAGCGCCCGGTCCATCATCTGCGTCGGTAAGCTCTACAACCGGCCCGAGCCCCTCTCCACTGAGTTGCAGGACTCCAGCCTGGGCTGGATCTCGCGCTACGCCTGGGGCGACGATTATCATCACGTCGTGCGCCGTGGTTTGGAAGAGCTGGCAGCGAGACTCGGCGCGGATCACGAGTACAAGGTTTGCGTCGACACCGCGCCGTTGCTGGAACGCTCCTACGCCCGCGAAGCCGGCCTCGGCTGGATCGGCAAGAACACATGTTTGATCAACCAGGAGATCGGCTCGTGGATTTTCCTGGGCGAGATTCTGACGTCGTTAGCCGTCGAACCGGACTCCCCTCCCCCCGACCGTTGCGGAACCTGCACGCGCTGCATCGATGCCTGTCCCACGCAGGCCATCGCGCCCCAAGGCCACGAAATCGACGCCCGCCGCTGCATCCCGTATTTCACTATTGAACTGCGCGGAGCCGCGCCGGAAGAAATGCGCGCCGCCATCGGTCAGCATATCTTTGGCTGCGATATTTGCCAGGATGTGTGTCCCTGGAACTCGCGCGCGCCGGTCGCCGAAGAGCCTGCGTTCGAGCCTCGCCATTTTGCGCCGCCGCTGGAAACATTAGCCGGATTGAGCGAAGACGAATTTCGCGCCATGTTTCACGCGAGCCCCATCCAGCGCGCCAAATATGCAGGTTTCTTGAGGAATGTCGCAATCGCGATGGGCAACAGCAAGTTCGAGAAATTCCGGGAGCCGCTTCAGAAGCTGGCCGCGTTTCCAAACGAGCTAGTGGCCGACCACGCCCGCTGGGCGCTCGAACAGCTGTGTGCTACTCCTGACTTGACGATTTCTTGAGCACCGCGCCGGCTCATGGGTCCACTACTGGTAAAACAACGGACCTCGAATCATTGCTGCCATCCATGAAGTACGCCAGGTCCACTCCGGGGATGGTCACCTGGTGCGATAACGGATGTGGACTGATGAACATCTCACCGGTGCCAGCTGGCAGCAGGGAGAGAATGAAACTCGGGATGGTGAAGGAGCCAACGCTCGCATCTTCCGTGCAAACGAAGCCCCCGCTGCCCGAGGTGTCGGAGAACGAGTAGCCTCCCACAATGACATAGCGCGGAGATGTGGTGACGGACCAGGTGACGGTCAGAGGTTGGCTCCGGTCTACGGAGCTAATGGCGGCTTTGTTGGTCCAGACCACGTTCCCGGCGACGTTCATCGTCACGCTGAAGGCATTCAGATCGCGACCTCCGGCGCTCGTGATGGAGTATGTTCCAAGCGGAAGGTTGGGACCCTGGGGAGTGCTGCCGAACAGTACCTGGTATAGGCCCGGTTTGTCGGGCGCCATGCTCCATAATCCAGCCGGCCCCGAAAGAGTCAGCGAAGAACCCGCATCCAAGCCGACCGGCGTCGACGACGACAAGGAGGGTACGGTCGTAAGCGCCGTGCATGTCCCTTGACTCGGGAACAGGCCGCCCAGCGCTTCGGCGAGAACGGCCGGCATGCCGAACTGGCCGAAGCCGGCAACTGCGCCTTCCTGTTTGGAATTCAGCACCGCTTGCACCGCGGCTTTCGCCGCTGGGCTCAACCTCTTCCACGCCGCGGCGTATTTCATCATGGCGCGGGCCAACGAGCGCCGATTACCAGTTTGTTCGGCGTGCAGAAGCTTCGCGACGTCCTCTTGCGAGACCTTGACCCGCAGGAGCTTGGAAAGCCTATCGGCCAGGTACAGCCTTTCATTGAAACCCAAGCCTTGAAGCACTGATACGGGACCAGCCGCGAGCGCCGCAGCCTGAACGGGCTTCCCCGCGGTGGCTTTATTCATGACGCTGACAGGCACCGTGGGAGCGGTATCTGAGCAGGGCCCGCCGCCCGTCGTCACCGCAATCGAAACGAAATTGCTGAGCGTCCCCCCGCTGCGCACGGTAACCGGCACGTAACAGCCCGTCACGCCGTCCGGAATTTCGAACGAGATCTGATCGACGCCCACGCAGCAACCGGAGCGGCCGCCGTAGATTACCCTCGCGGCCTGCGTTCCTACGAAGACCTCGACACCCGAAAAGTTCGGGAAGGTGGAAGGTACTTCGTTGTCCGGCCCGCTTACCGGCCCCAGGCCGGTGGCCCAGGCGGTGACGATGTCTCCGCTCCTGGCGCTCGCCGCGAACGTGTTCACAGAGCCATCGGCCGCGGTGAAAATGCCGGGCCCCAATCCCGAGCTGCCCAACGTATAAATGCCCGCCGCCGACGTGACGACATTCACGGGCAGCGGGAACAGCGTCGACACTCCGTTATAAGTGAGAGTCAGCATAGCGGTGCCGGGAGGCACGTTCGAAGGCAGAATGGCCGCCACGGCTCCCGCGGACGAATACTCCAAGGGGCAATGCACGATGGTTGAGCCGGATGCCACCTCGATGGAGGTCCCGCCGAGTTGCGCGGGCAGCGGCAAGGAGCTGGCCTGGACCAGTTGGGACGGACCGAGGCTTGACCCGTTCAGGACGAACAAGGATCCTTGCGCGATGCTCCCGCCGTAGCTGGCCGAGTTCGCCGCGCTGAATACAAAAGGAGTGCCGGGCTGTGCGGCCGCGGGGATCGCCGCCAGAACACAACCGAGCAACGCCGCCCACTGCATGCTTTTCCCTGTCCAGAATCCGGGTAACTTGGGCATCGCCACCCTGCGCTGCCCGCTGACGATCTCAAGACGCTCGTCCATGGTCAGCGACCCCCGGCGCTCAGCCCGACCCAGACTTTATCAGTATACTGGCGTCACGGCCTGAGGCGGCGCACGCGAAACCGTGCGCCAGCAAGCCGATGACAGCCGAAGGAGATAACCTCGTTTGGACAAATATCTCGTTGTCCTAGCCGGCGCCGGACTCGGCGGGCTCGCTCGTTACGTCGGCGGCACATGGATCATGGAGAAGTACGGCGGCCGATTTCCGCTCGGCACGTTCATCATTAACATCACTGGCTCATTTTTGATCGGCGTGCTCATGACCCTCTTCCTGGAGCGCTGGCAGCCCAACCACAACTGGCGCTTGTTCCTGGTGGTCGGCGTTCTGGGCGGCTACACCACCTTCTCCAGCTTTGAGTACGAGACTTATCAGTCCGTCCGCGACGGCGCGCGTTGGATGGGGCTATTCTACGTGCTGGGCAGCGTGGTTCTCGGCTACTTCGGTGTCTGGCTGGGCGCGGCCCTTGCGGCGCGCCGTTAAAGCGCGGCTCGGGGCGGACCTGGTTTATCATTAAGAAAATGTCCGTCGAAGAAGAACTCCAGGAATCCATCGAAAAGGCCAAGGATCCGTTCGATAAGCACGTCGCCGCAACCATGGCGATCATTGCCGCATGCCTGGCGGTGGTTGCCGTAGCGGGCCATCTCATGACCACCGAGGAACTGCTGGAGCAGCAGAAGGCTTCCGACCAGTGGTCCTACTATCAAGCCAAGTCCATCCGCAGGTATCAATCCGAGGTTGCGCGCGATCTTTTCGCCGGCATGAAGTTGACCGATCAGAGCACGCTGTATCAGAAGAACGCGGACAAGTACCGGAAGGACGACGAAGACATCCAGAAGGAAGCGCAGGGATTGGAACAGGAGAGCCATCTGCGAGGCCGGCAGGCGCTCGGATTCCATTTCGGCGAAGTATTTCTCGAGTTTTCCATCGTCCTGTCGTCCTTGGCAATCCTGGCCAGGCGTAAATTGCTGTGGTACGTGTCCATCGTGAGCGGTGCGATCGGGATCGTCTTGGCGGTGACAATCTATAACGCCCCTTCCATTGTCGAGAAGTTCCAGCAGTAATTCGATGGTTGAAAACATCAGTCCGGGCGTTTCTGCCCGCCACGCTCGTGTGGTGCTCTTTGACTTCGATGGCACCCTGTCGGTGATTCGCTCGGGATGGATGAACGTCATGGTCCCGATGATGGTGGAGATCCTCGCCGATTTGAAGACCGGAGAATCGGAAGAACAATTGCGTGGTTTGGTGGAGGAGTTTGTCTGGAGACTCACCGGCAAGGAAACCATCTACCAGATGATCGCTTTCGCCGAAGCCGTTGAAGCGCGCGGCGGACGGCCGCTGGAGCCGCTGGCCTACAAGAAAATGTATCTCGATCTGCTGTGGCGCAAGATCGAAAGCCGCGTGGAGTCCTTGCGAAAAGGGCAAGCCGATCCGGAAGATTATCTGGTGCCTGGCTCACTGGATTTACTCGATCGTCTAAAAGCCCGTGGGCTGAAGATGTATCTGGCCAGCGGCACCGACGAAATCTATATGAAAGAAGAAGCGCGGCTGCTGGGTGTCACGAAATATTTCGATGGCGGAGTATATGGCGCGCTCGATGACTACAAGAGCTTCTCAAAAGCGATCCTGATCCAACGCATAATATCCACCACCGAATTTCAAGGAAACCAGTTCCTCGTTTTCGGCGACGGTTACGTCGAGATCGAAGAAGTGAAAAACGTGGGCGGCGTTGCCGTGGGTGTCGCGAGCGAAGAGCCGGCCTGCGGCCGGGTGGATGAATGGAAACGCCAGCGCCTGATCGGCGTCGGCGCGGACTATATCGTTCCCAATTATTTGTGCGGTGACGAGCTTTTCTCCTCCCTCTTTCCCACGTGAGCACGCTCGCCATCGACATTGGCGGAACGAAGTTCAGCATGGCCGTCTTTGACGGGGATCGCATGGTGCAACGCGAATCGCGCGCCACCAATCGCGCCGGCGGGCGCAAATCGATACTCGATCGCATCGCGGTCATCATCGACCAGTGGAGGCCGCGCCACTCTTTCGATCGCTGCGGCATCGGCTTCGGCGGTCCGGTGGACTTCGAGCGCCAGCGCGTGGTCCTCTCCACCCACGTGGCCGGCTGGAACGATTTCGATCTGCCGGGCTACCTGACAAGACTGCTCGGTTTTGTTCCGATCATGGATAACGACGCCAACGCCGGTGCGCTGGGTGAAGCGTTATACGGCGCGGGACGCGGGTTTCGGCCGCTGTTTTACATGACGCTTTCCACGGGAATTGGAGGAGGCATAATCACCAGCGGCGGCATCTATCGCGGCGCCGATTCGTACGCCGGTGAGATCGGGCATCTGACCATCCGGCCGGGTGGTCCCGAGTGCCTATGCGGATCGCATGGTTGCCTGGAGCGGATGTGCTGCGGATTGTGGCTGGAACGCGATCACGGCTACCCGGCCAGCAAGCTGCTGCGCGATCCGGCATTCGTGGAGCGCTACGTTGTCGACCTGGCACTGGGACTGAAGGGCGCCATCATGCTGCTGAACCCGGCGCGCATTGTCATCGGCGGAGGAATAAGTAAAGCCGGCGATCGATTGTTCGTCCCGTTGCGCGCGGAGCTCGCCCGGCAGATCACGGCCTGGTCGCGCGCGCGCATTGACGTGGTTCCCGCGGCGCTCGGCGACGATAGCGTATTGTATGGCGCCATGGCCCTGTCGGCATGAAACTACCAGCCTTTTATCCGGTGCTCGACGCCGACCGGGTCTCTGCTATCCCAGCGGCTGAGGCGCTGCTGGAAGCAGGCGCGCAAATTCTCCAGTTCCGGCATAAGAGCTTTTTTTCGCGGCGGGCCTTTGAAGAGGCCAGCCGTATCTCAGAACTATGCAGGCATGCCGGAGCGCTGTTCGTCGTGAACGATCGCGCCGATATTGCAAAGCTGTTGAACGCTGCATTGCATTTGGGCCAGGATGACCTTGCACCAGCAGATGCACGCCGAATTCTGCCAGCCCCGAGCATCATTGGATTCTCCGCGCACAATGAACAACAACTGCGGGCCGGCGATCGCGAGCCGGTCGACTATTTGGCAATTGGTCCGATCTTTCCCACCCGTTCAAAACTGAATCCGGATCCAGTGGTCGGCTTAGATCGATTGCGGGCCTTGCGGCCGCTCACGCAAAAGCCGCTGGTCGCCATCGGCGGCATCACGCGCGAATTAGCGCCGCAGGTCTTCGAAGCCGGCGCCGATTCGGTGGCCGTCATTAGCGATCTCTTTCCGCGGCCTGAAGAATGGATCGCTATTTGCTCGAGTAAGTGACACTGACGGTAGTTGCGTTATCTTCGAGGGCGGCCACCACCACGATGGTATGCAGGTTGACGGAGTCCTGCGCCGTGATAACCTGACTGGATTTGGAATTGAGAACCGAAACAATCTTGTAACCCGAGCCTTCCAGTTGATCGCGATAATACTTGGCAACATGGTCCGCCGCATCCTTGGTTTTGTACGTGAACGTTCCCTTTCGCCCGTCCTTGCTTTGCGCAGTAAATGAATTTTGCGGATTCGATCCGGGATAGTCAGGTACCCAGGCCGGGAGCTTTGCGGCGCCGCCGATTTGCACGGAGCCGTCAGCGGATTTCATTTCGAAATTGCCTTGCTTGACCTTATGCGCCAGAAAAAGCCCGCCAGCAACCACAAGGACCAGGATCAGCGCGAAAAATCCGCCGACGCCAATCAAGATCCAGAGCAGAACATTGCTCTTTTTCGCCGGCATAGGCGGGACGGGAGGGGTCATAGTTAGTGCTCGTGTTCGTGGTGCTGTGAAGTTACCAGAATCGAACAAGGCGCGTCCGATAATGCGCACTTGGCGTGCTCGAATTGCACGGTGGAATGACGAATTTCGAACTTGCAGAGCACATCATTGAGGCGCTGCAGGATGGCGTTACTTTCCGAAGGCGGCATATCTTCGATCAGAACGTGGCAACTGAGCGCGTGCGCGCTTGAACCCAGGCTCCAGATGTGCAGATCGTGAACGTCAATCACGCCGTCGATCTGCCGCATGGCTCCGGTGACTTCGTTTAGCTCGATGCCGCGCGGCAGCCCCTCCAGCAGAACGTTCAGCGATTCTTGAATGATGTCCCACGCGGTCCAGACGATGAGAACGCCGATCAAGACCGACAGAACGGGGTCGATCACGGCGAGGCCGGTGAAGTGAATCGCGATGGCGCCCGCGATGATCCCGAGCGAACTGACCGCATCGCCCATCATGTGCACGAATGCCGCGCGGATGTTCAGGTCGTGATCTTTGTCGCGATACAGACCCCACATGATGCCGCCGTTGAGCGCGAGCGCCGCCACCGCAACCCACAGCATGGTCCATTCTTCGATGTGCCGCGGATGCAGGAAACGCTGCCAGGCTTCATAGAAGATAAAGACGGCGATGACGATCAGCGTGAGCGCATTCACGAAAGCCGTAAGCACGCCGGCCCGATGATAGCCGAAGGTCTTGACGCTGTCGGCGGGCTTGGATTGCATGTACACGCCAACGCTGGCCAGCACCAGAGCGAGCGCATCGGTGAAGTTGTGGCCGGCATCGGAAACCAGCGCCAAGCTGCCGGATCGGAAGCCGGCAATCGCTTCGACCACGACAAACAGAATCGTGGCGAAAAACGACCATTTAAGGATGGTCGCTGTTCCGTGATGATGGCCGTGATGATGCAATTTATGCCTGCACTTCTATTTTACAACTTAGCAAGGAATGTTTCAGAAACGGGTGACCTCGGTGAAGCTGAAATTGCGGACTTTCATGGCCGGGACCACCATATCGAAAGCTTCTTCTCCGGAGGCGCGGACGGCGGGTGAGAGCGCTTCGACATTGTTCAGCAGTTCGATGATGCCTTGATTGAAGCGGAAATTGCGGAGGCCGCAGCTGAGGCGGCCGTCCTCGATGAGGAACGTGCCATCGCGTGTCATGCCGGTCATAATCTTGTCATAAGGTTCTACTTCGCGGATGTACCAGAGCCGGGTAACTAGAATGCCGCGATCGGTGGACGCGATCATTTGATCGACGGATGTGGAACCTCCGGCGATCACGATATTGAGCGGCGCTTCGCCCACTTCGTTGGGCAACGGGAAGCCGTGGCCGGTGGGCTCCACGCCCGCGCGATGGGCGCTGGATCGCGAATAGGCCAGCTCGCGTGGAACGCCGGCATCCACCAGCGTTAGTTTGCGGCGCGGCACTCCTTCCCCATCGAAAGGCACGCCGGCCTGGAGCGGATGCGCGACATCGTCCCAAATGTGGATGTTGTCGCCGAAGAGCTTCGTGCCGAGGCGATCGGTAAGGAAGCTGCGGCTGTCGCTGACGGAGGTAGCGCTGAAGTCGCCAAACATTTGGCCGACCAGGTCGAGAACGGCGGCGGGTTCCAGGATCACGGTGTAGCGGCCGGGAGCGATTTCCTGGGGATCGCTCGACAGGCGCGCTTTTTCCGAGGCGCCGCGGGCAAGCGCCACGGGATCGATGGCGGCATGAGAAACGGCCGATGCTTTGGCCCAGCCGGAGCTATCGCCGGCCATGGCGGTGATGGAGAATTGCGCCATGGTTTCCGCGTGCCAGGCTGAAACGCCGCGCGAGTTGAAAATCGCCTCGATGCTTTGGCCGGTGGAATAAATGCCGGCGGCCGTTTGCCCAGCGCTTTCGACGATGCGAATGGCTTCGGCCACGGCTCGTCCGCGGTGCTCGGGCGTTGCGGCGGCAGTGGCGGCGTCGAAGCGCTTGGTTTCGGCGATCAACGAGTTTTCGTTGAGCGGCAGCAAGTCGGAATTGGGCGCGGCGGACCGAGCCAGCGCGAGAGCCTGTTCTACTGCGCCGCGAACCGAATTCGGATCGAGGCGATTGGTAGTGGCACGCGCGGTTCGTTGATCCAGCGCCACGCGAATCGAAATCCAGCGGTCCTGCTCGGCGACGTTTTGATGGATGGTGTTGTTGGCGAAGCGCGTGAGAGCGCCGCAATGCGCGCCGAAGAGCGCCTCGACATCGAAGACCCCCAAGGACGCGGCTGCCTGCTGCACCGCGCCGAAGAGCTCGCGGCATTGGCTCAAGTCGCTTTTGTGTTCAGGCTGCATACGCGGCTCCCACTTTGATGTTGTGGAAGCGCGCCGGGCTTGCGCCGTGGCCTGTGCCGATCACTTGCTCGGGCTGTCCCTTGCCGCAATTCGGAACGCCCCATAGCACCCAATGCTCGCGATTGGCGACGGCGGCGCAGGCATTCCAGAACTCGGTGGTGATGCCGCTGTAGGTCGGGTTCTTGAGCATGCGGACGCGCTTGCCGTCCTTGATCTCCCAGGCGATCTCGCAGCCGAACTGGAAATTGTAGCGCTTGTCGTCGATGGACCAACTGCGATTGGTCTCCATATAAATGGCATGGCTGACGCCGCCGAAGACTTCGTCGAGAGTCTGTTCGCCAGGCAGCAGGCTGACGTTGGTCATACGGATGAGCGGGAGCCGCGCCCAACTGGTGGCGCGCATTGTGCCGTTGGAGCGCTGCTGTCCGATGGCGGCGGCGGTTTCGCGCGAGGTCATATAGCCGACGAACTGCCCGTTGCGAATGATGTCGGCCGATTGCGCAGGGACGCCTTCGTCATCGAACGCAAACGTGCCCATGCCGGGGCCGTGTTCGATGCGCGCGTCGCAAACGGCGTTGACAAGATCGGAGCCGTAGCGCAGATGATTCAGCTTGTCGAGCGTGAGAAAGCTCATGCCCGCGTAGTTGGCCTCCGAGCCGAGCACGCGATCGAGCTCGATGGGATGGCCGATGGATTCGTGAACCTGGAGGCCGATCTGGCTGCCATCGAGGATCAAATCGAAGCGGCCCTCGGGACAGTGATCGGCCGAGTGCAATGCCACGGCTTGCTCGGCCACGCGCGGAGCGTGCTTGAGGAGCGCGAGTTCGTGGATGAGTTCGTATCCCTTGAGCTGGTGCTGGCCGCCGAAGGAATTCGGATACGAGCGCTTCTGGATCTGATCGTCCTTGAAGCAGTAAGCTTCGAAGCCGGCGCCGCTGGTGGTGCGCGTTTGATCGATGACGCTGCCGATGGAGGAGACGAAGATTTGGCGGCTGCGGTGAAAGGTCATCGAAGTTTGCGCGAGGGTCACTCCGGGAGTGCGGCGCAGCTCATCGTCGACCGAGGTGAGGAGTGCGAGCTGTTCATCGACGCTGACCGAGAAGGGATCGATCTGGCAGGGCGAGACCCAGGTGGCTTCGTGCTTCGCTTCGGGCGCGAGCGTGACCTCGTGTTTCTTGGCGAGGGCGCTGGAGTGAGCAATGTCTCGGGCGAGCGCGGCCGCGGATTCGATGCCGGCGCGGGTGAGATCGTCTGTCGCGGCGAATCCCCAGCAGCCATTGGCGAGCACGCGAATTCCGATGCCGGCGGATTCATCGCTCGAGACCTGGCTGGGCTTGCCGTCCTTGGTGCCGAGCTCGCGGTCGCGACTTTCGATGATGCGGACGTCGGCGTAGGTGACGCCGGGGCGCTGGGCGGAATCGAGCGCTTGGAGCGCGAGCTGCTTCATAAAACCAGGATAGCTGCCGCCGCAGGCGACAGCGTTGTTGATTGTTGGTTCTTGGTTGTTGGTTCTTGGTTGCTGGTTGTTGGTTGCTGGTGGCTGGTGGGTTGCGGCGGGGCAAGAAGTTTTCCGCAATAGGTGGCGCAAGTGGGTGTGTGTTGTGTATGCGGCGGCGCATTTTTTTCAAATTTGGCGAAACAAACCCAAGTTTTGTGCGCGAATTGGTGTTTGCTTCGCATCGGGTCCAGAATATCGCGAGAAAAGCGCGCTTGGGTGGGTGGGCGGGGTAAGTGGTTGGAGGGGGAGGGGAGAAACGCGTGGGAGCCTCGTGAACGGCCGGATTGCCGGGTGAAGGAGGGTGTAAAACAAACTGTGTAAACTATGTTCTCCTGAGGTGAAAGGAGAGCGATGGCAATAGATCCGGAACTGATCGACAAGCTGCTGGCCGAGTACAAGAACCCCGAGCAGATCGTGGGTGAGAACGGTCTGCTGAAGGAACTGACCAAGGCGGTGCTGGAGCGGGCGCTGAAGGCGGAACTGACCGAGCACCTGGGATATGAGAAGCACGATCCGATAGGCCAAGGCAGCGGGAACTCACGCAATGGGAAGAGCCGCAAGAAGCTGAAGGGGGATTTCGGGGAGTTGGAACTGGAGACGCCACGAGACCGAAACGGGACTTTCGAACCGAGGATAGTGGCCAAGGGCCAGACGCGCTTCACGGGTTTCGACGCCAAGATTCTTTCCATGTACTCGCGAGGAATGACAACGCGCGAGATCCAAGCGCATCTGGAAGAAATTTATGGCGTGGAGGTGAGCGCGGCGCTGATTTCCACGGTGACGGAGGAAGTGGTCGAGGAGGTGAAGAGCTGGCAAGCGCGGCCGCTGGATTCCCTCTACCCGATCGTGTATCTGGACGCGTTGTATGTGAAGATGCGGGACAACGGACAGGTGCAGAACCGAGCGATTTACCTGGCGATCGGAATCAAGATGGACGGGAGCAAGGAAGTGTTGGGGATGTGGACGTCTGCCAACGAAGGCGCCAAGTTCTGGTTGCAAGTGCTGACGGAGCTGCAAAACCGCGGGGTGGAAGATATCTTTATCGCATGTGTCGATGGGCTGAAGGGATTCCCGGAAGCGATCGAGACGGTCTATCCGAAAGCTCAGGTGCAACTGTGTATCGTGCACCTGGTGCGAGCTAGCTTGAACTATGTGTCGTGGAAGCAGCGGAGGGCGGTGGCTGGGGACTTGCGCCGGATCTATCGAGCGGCCACGGCGGAGGCAGCCGAGCAAGAGCTCGAGGCGTTCGCCCGCCACTGGGATGGGTCGCATCCGAGCATCAGTCAGATCTGGCGGCGGAACTGGGCCAGGATCATTCCCTTCTTCGCATTTCCGCCGGAGATTCGGAAAGTGATCTACACCACCAACGCCGTGGAATCGCTGAACATGACTCTGCGAAAAGTGATCAAGACGAGAGCCGCGTTTCCGACCGAGGAGGCAGCCTTGAAGCTGCTGTACATGGCCCTGCGGAACGTGGCTAAGAAATGGAATTGCGTGCAGAACTGGCGAGAGGCGCTGAACCGCTTTCAGATACTAGGGCCGGAACGGATGCCGGCGCTGGAGCGGCCATGAGGAGCGGTCGCCGATTTTTCCATGGCCCGCTGCACTGCGCCCGAAACGCGCCGCAACCACGGCGGCGCCGGGCTCCGTTCCGCTGGCCACGGAAAAATCGAATGAGGCATTCCGTCAAGGAAAGGACAATCGGAGAGCACGTTTACACAAAATAGTTGACACCACCGGCTCTCTCCGCGCTTCGGCTGCGTCCTGGATTCGATGGCGGATTCAAGCCCAATCGCGGTGCGCCAGTTCCACGTGTGGGCGGTGCCGCGCGCGAAGCTGATCACAACGCAAGTTCTGCGTAGGCCGGGTAGAAGCGGTAGATCTCGCGGTATGCTTGTACACCCTCATCGCATCAACATGCTGAGTGACAAGAATACGTCCGGACCAGATTCGGCGGGCGCAGGCGCGCTTCTCGGGCACTAATCGCAGGATTTTTACGGATGCGCTGTAATGTGAGCACGATCTCCTCTATCGCTGCAGGACGTGCCCCCCAAATCTGGCGGCTCACGACTAGGCGGAATCCGCACCGCTCGACGTCACTTCCAGAGCGATTCGACGGAAGTAGGCTTGCCTTGGGCAAGCGCCGTAAGAGCGGCATGAACACGCTTCGCTCTGGCACGCAGAAATGTTTCGAAGTCCGGCTTCAGCTTGGCGACCAATTGTTCACCTTTCAGTCCTTCATACGTAGCCGTAGTCAAAAGATCGAAATCGATGAGATGGGACCTCATTCGTTCTCGGATCGACTCCTCGCCGGCCCACTCCACGCGTTCTCGCAGGTATTCGAGAGGGTCCTTGCGCCCTATGATCCGGTTCGTCTTCCATGTAATGAATGCGCAGTTGAGCGCAATATTGCTGTTGATGTGCGCCTCCGCCAAGAGGGCGTCGGGGAAGATGTGATGATACTCGCGTCTCTGATTGTTTTCGAAGGATGCCGGCTTGTTGTCGGCAAAATCCAAGGCCCCGAGGTATGTCGTCACCGCCAGGATGCCGCGCGCTTCGATCCCGGCCTGCTTCGGCCATCCTGCGGCAAGCAGAGAGTCGACATCGGCAAGGGGGAACTCCTGCCTGTTAAGAATCGGGACGGCGGCCGTCTCGTCGTCGGAATATGACTGTTTGACTAGGAGCGCCTTCAGAGCTTTGAAGTCTGCATAGGCCCTTGTGTCGGCTGCGTTTTCGTATCTCTCAGTGAAGAAGGACGACCACAGATACTGCCGAAGCAGTTTCTCGCCTTTCCCTAGAAAATCGCCGTTCTCCGGAATCGACTCGTAGCAAGATGCAATCACTGCTAGCACCGCGTTTGTAGGAAGCCGATCTTCGTCAAATACGCCCTGGCTCGCAAGAAGGCTCGCCATACGGCCCAGACCGCGTTCCATTTTTGCCCAGTTTTCCAACATCACGGCCTTGTCCATCTCGGTCTTCCCGCGTGCGTTCGGCGGCTTATCCTGCAAGAGTGCCGAAGTCGAGAGAATCAGGTCTGAGACGTCTCCGTAGTGACCTGCGCTAGGGCAACGTTCGTTAAGGGTTTCCTGGAGTTCGTGCAGCGAGGTCCCGACGACGTTTTCGACCTCTGCGACAATGATTTCGTAGAGCGACAACGGCTTGCTGTTGGTATTCATGTTTATGAACACCTGAAGCGCGATATCTTTGCTGGTGTCCGCAGGTAGCGCCAGGTAGGGAAGGTTGAAGAAGGTCACGCGCTCCCGGAGCATCGTTATCTTCCCCTTGACCTGGTCTTTCAAAGTGGCATAGGCTCTGAGCTTCTTGAAGGCGTCTAGATCAGTTTCGACGGGCTCTAACTGCTTGGTGGCTGCGCTGAGCCAATTATCGATGTCCGTCGTGAGATCTCCCGGCCGCAGGAGCACAATCGGTATTAAGCCCCGCTCGAAGCACTTGGCTGGCTCGTCGGCCCAGCGTGGCATGAGCACGTTTTGCTGGTTGGGCCAGCGCGGAACACAGCGCACGTCAATCTCCCCGCTCGCTGCCTCCTCACGGATCGACTCATGACGGTTGTCGAGTTCGCGCAGATAGACAAAGAAACTCTCTTTTTCGTAATTGTCATGCACTGCTCGCCAGAAAGCCGTCAGGCGCTGCTGCCCGTCCAGCAGATTCTCGGTTACGGCCCCAATTGTCTTTGGCTCCGCGCTCGCAATGTAGCGGGAGACAAACTTTTCTTGCCCGGCGACTTCGAGCACAAGGGTCACCCCGACCGGAAGGTTGCTGATGACCGTTGTTAGAAAGCTCGTGATCCGTCTCCGATCCCACGCCTCGAACCGCTGGAACCGCGGCAGCTTTATTAGGCCCTGTTCGATTCGCTGAAACCAGACCCCGAGTGTGCGGTCCTGGGCTTTGCTCGACTGCTGCATAATGCTCATCGTCGCGCTCCCTTCGAGCTTCAGATCAAGATCATCTTACCGTGCTCCTTCGTTTCTGCGGATCGCTCGGTCATTCGGAAGCCGGCGCCAGATCAGCCTCCCCAACAGATTCGAGCGGTGAGGTCGGCTTCGTTCCCGCAGTGTGATGCGCGTCTCTGCGGCTTCATCGAGCCTGGACCAATTTGTCGGACGGTAGGTGCTTGATCCATTGGAGCTGCGCGGGAGTCTCTGGCATCGCCAGTCCACGGGCGGCGCTAACCACCTTGATTGCTTTCTCAACGCCGGCTCCGGACATGACCTGCAAGCCGGCTGCGACCAGGCCCGAACGCCCAATGCCTTGGCGGCAATGAACGGCGACGTCTTGGCCTTGCCCAAGCGCGGCTGCAATGTCCGCCAGCAGTGAAAGCGCCTGCCGGGTTGATGCTGGAACTTCGCGGTCGGGAATCGGGAACGAGATGAAACGAATCCCGGCGGCTTCGGCGACGGCGGCTTCGGCGACGGCGCCTTCGTGGACCAAGTCGAGTTGCGCGGCTTCATCGTTCTCGGGGAGGGAAACGACCGCACCTGGGCCGGCCTTACGCCAGGCCGTGACTTCGTCCTGCAGCCAGTCGCCGCCTCGGGGGCGAGCGGCTACGGCCAGGCGGCCTTGCCAGGGCCCGGGTATCCAAAACAGGTCAGACTTTATGACTCTCTCTCCATTATCATCTCGCGCGGAAGCTGGTCGACGTCCTCGCCGCGTTCGGAAAGGACGGATAGCCGGTGATGGCCATCCAGGACGGTTCCGTCCTTGCGAGCCTTTAGCGAACCGTGCTGGCCGGGAGCGAGCGAGAAGATCAATACGGTTGTGGGGAGACGGCGAAAGACGCCGAGCTTAACGCTATTTAGGACGCTGTGAGAGTGCAGAAACCTGAGGAGGGCCTCGGCTAGAGAGCCCGGCCCGCCTTAGGCTCGGCGTTGCGGAGGTCGTCGAGAGCCATCCGTTGCAGTTCATCGCGCACACGCTGCCGGTTGTCGGAGCGGCGCGCGGGGTCCATCTCGTCTTGAAGTTCTTTGAAGTTGCGTGCCATACGTTTAAGCGCTCCCTGACGGTAGTGTAGCGAGAATACATCGCTCCGGAGTGGCTTGGAACTGCATGTATGATTTGGAGAGGGAATAACATGATCCGAACACTTAAGACGACTGTGGCGATACTCGTGACCATCGCTGGAGTGGCCAATGCGCAATGGGACCCGTATCCTTGGAAGAGAGTTCCGCGCACCGCCGATGGCAAGGTGGATTTGAATGCGCCCGCGGTGCGCACGCCTTACGGCAAGCCCGATCTGTCCGGCTTCTGGATGCCGGAAGATCCCGTCAAGAATTTGCTGAACCTGGCCGCCGATCTGAAACCGGACGAGGTGCCTCTTACGCCGTGGGGGCGGGGCGTCCTTAATGAGCGCATCGCAAAAATGAGCGCATCGCAAACAATGGCAAGGATCACCCCGGCGTGTCCTGTCTGCCGTCCGGCATTCCTGAAAAGGACAACATCCCCGATGGCCTGAAGCTGGTGCAGACCGAAGACCTGACGCTGCTGCTGCACGAATCCCGCACCATCTATCGGCAGATCTTCACTGATGGGAGGCCGCTCCCCAAGAATCCACAGCCCACATGGATGGGCTATTCGATCGGCCATTGGGACAAGGACACGTTTGTCGTGGATACTATCGGACAGAACGGCAGGACATGGCTCGACATGCAAGGGCATCCAGGGACCGAAGCGCTGCACGTCACCGAACGTTTCTCGCGGCCGAGGATCGGCCATATGGACATCGAGGTCACCATCGACGATCCCCAAGCGTATACCAAGCCGTGGACCGTTAAGCTGGCCTGGCGCCTGGAACCGGATACGGATCTCATCGAGAGCATCTGCGAAGAGAACAACCGGGACCCGGCGCATATGGTCGGAAAGTGACACGTCCCCGGGGGGCTCGCACGATTGATGAGTCAGCCAATGCCGAGTTAATGTAGCAAAAGGAGAAACGAAGCATGGCTGAAACCGATCGCACCAAATACTTGCGAATCGTTTTGATTCTCGTGGGTTTGATCTTCATTTTTGGGATCTACCCGCTCACCATCATCTGGCCGTCCGGCTGGGCCTGGCACACCAGCGGCCGCTCGGATTACCTGGAGATGATTCTGGGGATTTACGCGACGCTTGGGGTGTTCCTGATAGTGGCGTCGCGGAACCCGCTCGCAAATCTGAGCCTCATCTGGTTCACGGTGTGGTCAAGCGTGGTGCATGGCGGCATTATGGCGGCGCAATCGTTGGTCAACACGGAGCACATGGGACACCTTTGGGGCGACGTGCTCGCCTTGTTTCTTGTGGCGATGGTACTTGCCATTTTGACGCCGAGACGCGCCGCGGCGAAGTTCGCGTGACGGCTACTGGACGTCGGTTACCTTGCCGTCCTTAAAGGTAATCTTCATGTCCTTGTACACGTAGATTTTCTTGGGGCCGAGATTGACGACACTCTTGGGCTGGCCGAGCGCGCCGGTCACTTGATCGATGGTCTGTCCCAGGTCGATGTTCACCGGAGGCGCGGCGGGCGCTGGAACAGGCGCTGGGGCGGCACCCTGGCCGCCTGCCGGCGCTGGTACTTGGCTGGCCACTTCTTGCTCAGCCTTGTCCGCTTCTCCCCACGACTGGTTGATTTGAGTGGCGGCGGTCGCATCGGGCGGCGGAGCGTTCATGGCGAAATCGGTCTTGGTCGGCGGAGCGGTGGCAGATGGCGGAGCCATGGGCAGTCCACCTTTGCCCTGCTTGGCTTGCAGCTCACCCATGCCCGCATCGATGGTTTCGCGCATATGATTCTGCATGTCCTGAAGGTCCGCAAACGCGACCGAAACGGTATCTCCGCGCTGGCATTCCTTGCCGCCCTTGCTGGCGAGCACGGCCAGCGTTGCCGAGTCCGCGTTGGCGGCCACAGGTCCGGTGAGCTGCAGCGCGTCTCCTTCGCTAATGGCGCATTCGGTTCCCGCCGCGTCAACCAGGTCGAGGTCTTTGCCGGCGACGAAGACATGCTGAACGTTGTCGGTGAGCATGCGCTGAATTCCACTGGATGCGGGGTCCTGGACGGCGCCGGTCTTGGCTGCCTGGGCCTCGGAGTTTTCAAGCGCGATCTGTCGCTGCACTTCAGCCGAGATCAAATCCTTGACTTGCGGCGTAAGAGGAGCGGGATTGGCTAGCGCCGCGGCCTGGGCGTTGGCGTCCACTTGCGCCTGGTAAGCTGCTGTCAGGCTCTGCGAAATCATGTAGTCCGTCAGCCAGAGCGACGCGCTTGCGTAGACCGGGTAAGGCGTGAAGAATCCGCCGTAAAATCCAAACCACGGATTACCCCCCCAACCCCACGCGTAAGGCACCGGCGCGTACCAAGGATTGTAGGCCCATCCATAGAATCCAGGCCCGTAGTAATAGCCGGGCGCGTACATCTCAACGTAAGCGCCGTGATAATAATAGCCGCTGTAAAAACGATCGTAGGCTACGCCGTTTGCGTAGTAGGTGCGCTGGGCGAATTCATGACCGTGATAATTGTAAGCGTGCTGCACGTAGCCGCGTCCGCGACCCTCGGCGACGACTCGGGAATGGTCCGCATGCTCCACCGAGACACGGCGGCTACCGTTGAGCCCGTGGTGGACATCCATGCCGCGCTTGGCGTCGTGAACGTCGGCCCGGCTTCCATTAGCGCGGGTCGTGACCGAACTCCCATTCGCGGTTTTGGTGGTTTTGGATCCGGCCGGTGTGCGCCCGGCAGGCTTGGCTGCTCCCGCGGTTCCACCCGGGCGGGCTCCCGTGGCGGTCGGCGTAGCGGTATGAGCGGCGGCGCCGGCGGGACGGCCGGCAACAGGAGTGGTCGCGTGACCCGCCGCACCAGCAGCCCCAGGCCGACCGGCGGTGGAAGGCGCACCCTTGGAGGCGGGAGCAGCGGACTTCGCGGCAGCAGCGGGTTTGGCGGCAGCGGCGGCGGGCTTAGCAGCGGGAGCAGCCGCCTTCTTCGGCGGGTCGGCATTGGCGATGCAAGATCCTACGAAGAGTACGGCCAGTATCCCCGTTAAATATCGGAGTGAAGAAGCTTTGATAATTTGATGCGCGTTCATAAGAACTCCCTGCTGATTGCGGGCCATATCGATCGATGCAAGCTACTGGACGTCGGAGACCTTTCCGCCGACAAACGTCACTTTAAGATCCTTGTAGAAATAAATCTCCTTGGTGCCGACCTTTGCGGTTCTCTCCGGCTGTCCAAAATTGGCGACGACCTGATCCTTGGTTTGTCCCAGCTCGATACTCTTGGGAGGCGCGGGCGGCTCGTCCGCGGGTGGAGGAGGCGGCGCGATGGGCGGAGGAGGCGCCTCGGCGGCTGGGGCAGGCGGCTGGGCCGCTGCCGCAGCTGGACCCGCGTTGGCTGGTTGCTGGGCATTTCCGTTATTCGCATTGGCGTCGTCCGGGGGCTGGATCTTGAATACCTGAGTTATTACCGCGTCGGCTTGCGCCAGATCCGCGGACCCGACGGCTCCCTTGGGAAACTGAAACCTGAGGGAGCCTTTGAAACGCCCGGAATCTCCGTAAGAATCGGAGATCAAATCGAAAACAATGACGTCTTTGCCGCGATCGACGGTTATTTGAGTGACGTAGAGCTTCTCGCCGTTCACGAAGTCTCTGGAGCCTCCCGCGGCGCCGGCGGCGGTGCTTGCGGCGGTACCAACGCCCGGTATGCTGCTAATGCCCGGCAGGCCACCAAAGCGCCGTACCGCGGTGGCGGCGCCGGACTTGATTTGTCCATCCTTATAAGTATTCTGTGTTGCGACCTTACTGGAAACTGCGCCGGCCGAGAATCCTTTCTTTTGGAGGATCAGGATGGATCCCGTGGTCACGAGGTCGGTGTTATCGGCGGTCGGGGTAGTTATTTTGTACTCCGACTCCAGTTGCTGTTCGAGAGTCCCTTTTTGCGCCTGGGCTTGAGGCAGCGAAAAGGCCGCGACCAGTAAAGTGATAAAAGAACCCGAGACGGTTACTATTCGCATGGGGAATTTATCCTCGCGAGCCTACACTTTCCCCGGGGGCGACTACCCGCAACCCCCGCTAAAACACTATCCCGCACCACGGAATCGGAAGGACTCAGTATATGCGGAACGCCGGTTGCCGTCAAGCATAGTACCCTCCGTTCCGGCCCGGCAATTCTGGCAACCAATTTGGACACACCACGCCGGAGAGCGCGATCCAACAGCCTGAGAACTATCGAAGAAAAATCTCGGTGTGTGCAGGATACAGTGCGGGATGATGTGGCCTAGTAGTGACTGCACCGCGGCACCGACCCTATTGCGCGAAGCGGCGAAAGAAGCTGTCGGGCTTCCATTGAGGACGCGCGGGCGCGTTCGCCACCGATTCGGCCAGCGCGAGGATCAAGCGGTTGTACTGACCGGCGGCCTGTAGATCCACGGGCTGGTTGAGATCGTCCGAAGGCGCGTGATACCGGTTCTTGAGCCACTCTTTCGCGACCTCTTCTTCGTTCGAGCCCTTCTTATATCCAACGTCTATCATCAGTGACGGAACACCGGCTCGGATGAAGCTGTACTGATCGCTGCGGATGAACACATTGCGCTGCGGCGCCGGATCGTCCTGCACCTCCACATCCAGGGACTGCGCTACCTTTCGAACGGTGTCGCCAAGGTCGGATTCGTGCAGGCCGTAGACCGTGACAACGTGGAGCGGGTACAAAGGCAGGAACATATCGGTGTTCAGGTCCGCGACCATGCTCTTGGAGTTGACGGTGGGATGCGCCGCGAAATAGCGCGAGCCCAGCAGCCCTTTCTCTTCGCCGGTTACCACCACAAATAGCAGCGAGCGTTTGGTTTGGATCGTTTGATCGTGCAAGGTCTGCGCGATGTCCAGCAGCGTGGCCACGCCTGCGGCGTTATCCATGGCCCCGTTGTAAATCGAATCGCCGTTGATGGGTTCGCCCACGCCCACGTGATCGATGTGCGCGGAGAGCACCACATACTCGTTCTTGAGCGTCGGATCGGCGCCGGGCCATGCAGCGACCACGTTCTGCGACTCCAGCTCCCGCCGCTGCACCTTCGCCCGGGCGCGCACCGACGGAACCAGCGGAAAATGCGGAAGCGGCTTGCCGGCGTTGACCAATGCAAGCAGCTCGTCGAGGGTGTGGCCCGAGCCTTCCAGCCATTTGCCGGCATGCGCCGGATTTACAGTGATGGCGATCTTGAGGCCGCCCGGAGCGGCAAGGGCAGGGTCCACCAGTTCCATGGCCTCCTGAAAACGGGCCAACGTGGATCGGCTCCAAGGAACATCGGCAGTGGCGGGATTCTGGATGGTCGCCGTTCCCACCGCGCCCGCCCGTTGAAGAAAGCGCCTGCGCTCGATCGCATTCTGGTAGTGCGCCTTGAGCGGTCCGGGAATAGTCGACGGACCGCCTCCGATCATCACCACAATCTTGCCGCGCACGTCCAAGCCCGCGAAATCGTCGTAATTCATTTCGGGGACGGTGAGGCCATAGCCCGCGAAAACCAGCGGTGCCTCGACGGATTCGGCAGGCAGAACTCCGCGGCCGATGTAGGCATCTTCGCCCAGCGCCAGCGGTTCAATCTTTCCGCCGCGAATCAGATCGATGCTCGATTCGGGTTCTACGATCTTCCAGGCGTTGAACTCCACAGGTTGCAGGAATCCCCGAGTACCGGCGGGGTTCAAGCCGTCCTGCTCGAAATGCGCAGCCACGTATTGCGCGGCTTTCAGATGCTCCGGGCTGCCGGTGTCGCGGCCCTTCATCTGGTCGTTCGCGAGCGCCTCGACGTAGGACCACCAGCGCTTGCCGTCGGGAGGCGGCGCCGCGAGCAGCGCGATAGCCACAGAGAAGACCAGAGCAAAGGAGCTTTTCCTCGTCATAGTGAAACGATTTTACCTCACGGTAGACTGAATTGATGCTTTCCTGGCTATTTTCCGAGCCGCTCGCGGTAGGCGAAGACGCGCCCGAGTTCACGCTCCGCGATCAGGATGGCAACCCGGTTTCATTGGCTGCGCTGCGCGGGAAAAATGTGGTGCTGGTGTTTTATCCGGCGGACGAAACCACGCTTTGCACCAAGCAGCTTTGCGAGTTCCGCGACAACTGGGAGCTGGCCAAATCCAAGGACGCGGTGGTGCTGGGCGTCAATCCCGGGAGCGAGGCCAAGCACGCGCGATTTAGTGCGAATCACGGCTTCCCGTTTCCGCTGCTCGCCGATCCGGGCCAACGGGTAGGCGCGCTGTATCGCGCCAAAGGGCTCATCGTGAAACGCACCGTGTATCTGGTGGGGAAGTCGGGCAAGATTCGTTATGCGCGGCGCGGGAAGCCGGCGCCGGAGGAAGTGCTGGCGGCTGCTGAGTAATCAATCGCCGACCGGCTCCCTGACGGTCTAGGTAACGCGTTCAGCTGGCCTGCGAGGCCGAGGATTTTCCGCCGGCGTCGAGCGCTTCCATGGCAGCGGCTTCGCTCGGACATATGTGGATGATCTGCGCGAGCCGCGTCAACTCCAGCACGTCGCGAACGCGCCGGTTGGTATTCACCAGAGCGAATTTGCCGTTGGGGCTCTTGGTAACGCTGGTGTAAATCCCGATCAGAAACCCGATGCCGGTCGAGTCGATATAATCGACAGCGGCGAAATCCACCAGAATCTTCACGTAGCCCGAGTTCTTCAACTCCTCGGCTTTGGTGTGCAGGTAGAGTGAATCCTGGCCAGTCGCAAAACGTCCGTGCAGCCGAAGCACGCAAATGTCGCCGCGAAATTCAAATTCGACGAGCATGCCTGTCATCGTACTACAAAATGCACGAGGCAGGCCAGATTTGGGGCTTCTTGAATGGTCAGACGCCGGCTTGCTTGTCCGCCAAGGGACCGACAAAAGGCAAAACAACCTTCTCGCCGTTGTAGGCTTTGTACATCATGTAGAACCATATAATGATGCCGGCCAAGAAGAGCGCCAAATGCAGGACGATGGAGACGAACACGCCGAGAAACGGAATGGCGTTCAAGGCAAGCGCGATAATGGTCACTACAATCCACACTGCGAACCACGCGATGTTGAGAAAGATGGACTGGAAGGCATGGAAGCGAATGGTCCGGTTTTGGTTATAGGGGGCGAGCACCAGGAACAGAATTCCGGTGATGAAACCAAACAGGTAGCAAAGCGCACTGGCCATGTTGTCGTTCATCGAGACGCTGGCCACGACAGGTTGTGGTTGCAAAGAGGTCGCTACGGGCGGATTTACAGTTGCTCCCGGCGCTGGATCGGCTCCCGGCACGCTCGCGGGCGCCCCGCACTTCTGACAAAATCTTCCATCAACAGCCGCACCGCAATTTGCGCAAAAGGCCATTCTCAATCGCTCCGTTGACTCACTGTATCCGAAGTTGTCCCGATTGGCAAGGCCTTACGAAACCGTTACTTCACTTTACAACTCAGGGCTTAACCTTACCTTGAGTGCTTCGTCGAATAGGTAGGAGTAACAAAACATGAAACCCTTCAGAAACAAATTCGCCGCCTGGACGGCCATTGCAGTATTAGGAGCCACTACCAGCTTGTTCG